>JAABVA010000070.1_pt1 | contig 125703 bp, 130 predicted proteins | sample 5560331 | NCBI WGS metagenome assembly JAABVA01 (sample SAMN12812661, study PRJNA571458) | rock metagenome | isolation source: Antarctica rocks | place: Antarctica: Victoria Land, Mt New Zealand sud | collected 2016-01-07
GAAGAAGGTGGGTGGGGTGTTGGGGGTTGCGGAGGATGTGGGGGTTGTGGTTGCTTGGTTGGGGGGTTAGGGGAGGCGACTGGTGGGGTGGGGTGAAGGGAGTTGGGTGGATAAAGGGGGGGGTAGTGAGGGGCGGAATGTGGAATAGCATTCAGACCTGGCAATTCTTGGACCAGCTACCCGAATGTGCTTGTATATACCCCGGCTTGGAAAGGCCATGTTATCTGTTCTGATCTATTCCAGCTCATCTGCGAAGAAACCCTTTTTAGTAAAAAGTTCCCCCTAAAACCCCTTTAGAAAAATACCCCTCCCCCCCCCAGTCTTTTCAGCTCAGAAAATGGTTCCCCCTTCGACGGAAACTCCGAGTCTTGGTGACAGCCGACTTGTACGACCCGATTGATTTGATTTAATTTGCTAGCTTCCTTCTCCCTGTGCGTAACGAGGGGTTTAGAAGAGTAGAGGTGGGAAGGAGATGGCGTGGATGGGAGGGTTGGTTGTGAGGTTTGAGGGAGAGTTAGATGGAGGGGTGAGGGTGTACGAGTTGGGGGGGTTAGTGGATGCGGATGGGCAATGGTGGGGAGGTGGATCCGGTAAGGGGATGATGGAAAGATGGTTTGATTTCGGTGGGAAGGCTGGGGGAATTCTTGGATGGGAAGGATGGTGGGTATTTGGTCGATGGGAACGGTGGGGGGGGGGTTTGGTGTGGGATTATTGTTGTATGGGGCTTGTTGATGCCTGGGCGAGGTTAGAGGTCTGGTGAGAGTTTGAGAGTATGTGGTTGCTAGGTTAGGAAGGGTAAAATAAATCAATTCTCTTCAGCGCATGTGCACGAACATCGTGTATAGTGGGATATCTAGACCATTCACATTTCCAGAACGCCGGCTCTCTCAAAGGAGACCGCGGCGACGAAGGTGACAGGAGATTTATGCGGTCAGTCAACCTAAATCGAATGTGGCCCGGTTTTTGAGATTATCTAGATATCCTTCTCAGCGTGCTTGTGGTACGTCAACTTTCTCTTAGCTCGTGGCAGCATCTTTCTTTGCATGATGGAAGTGCAGAGGCGCGAATGTTTGCACTGCTTGGGAAATAGCTCATATATGCCATCAGCCTGAGAGTGGCCCGGGATTGTAGGTACGTTGAAACCTTGAACATCGCTCTCGAAAACGTCTCAAAAAGTTGGGGCAAATCCGATATACAGGGCCAACTATCTAGCTAGCCCAGATTGTCTCCTAGGTTTTAACAGGCGCATTTTCCGAATAGACGAGAATGGCAACACTCGCAAATGCTACCCGCCCATGACATTCTTCTTCCTGTAGGTGGATCGATCAACCAAAGCCGCGTTTTCCTTGATAGTCCTTGATGGCCACTGCTTCAACCACATTCCTTCGTAGTTCTGCTCAAGGTACATGTACTGGCCGTTCTGAGACAGTGTCTTTCGAAAATTCCAGTAATCCTTCGAGCAGGTCTTGAGATTTTCGAAGCGTTTGATAGCAGCGTCCAACGTGGCGTCGCCGCTGGTGTCGACATGAGTCTGCGCTACCGTTCCAACTTCGCCACTCATAGTCCAAAAATACCACCTTTCGGGGTGTTGAGGGCACGGATAAATTGGTGTTATGACTTGTATCCAGCAGAAACAGTTCTCTTCAGTGGCCGTATTTGTTTGGAACAGAGGAGCACGATACTCCAGACCTTGGGGGTTGGTGTAGACACGATAGTTTTCTATGGGTTGTTATCATGTGGAAGCTAAGAAATTTTTTGGGAACAGAAACCCACCTGCAAGATGACGGAATCCATCTGGAGACAGATCACAAATGCACAACTCCATTTCCTCAAAAAATTGCGTAGTGTGGTCGACAGAATCTTCGGTAGAAGAAGGAGTCGCTATTGCAGCGATTTCTTTTGTCTCTGACTCTGGAACATCGAGATTTCGTTCAAAGACCTCCCAAGCAAACGCCGGATGGCTGTGGAACAACTCCTGAAGACGAGCTCTAGATTGGACATCCAACATAATGTCTCGCAGATGAGCACTACCGTGGGAGACTACCAATTCTCGAAGCCCTCGATCTGTCTCTGGCATCATACCGAACACAACCGGAACACTGTTTAAGAAGTATTCTACATTCCAGGACTGGTCAATGGCCTCTTCAAAGCGTTGTCTTGCGATATGGCGAAGCGCTTGGATGCCGTATTTGTTCGCCATCACGTACATGGAGGCGTGCAACTCCATATCCCATACTTCGTAGATGTCTTCGTCACTGTCGTCCTCGGTGTCTTCATCGACGTCGTGCTCCCGCAACCGATATGTGGTAAAATAGAGGAACCAGATCATGATCTTCACGAAATCGATCTCTTCATGTTCCAAGTCAATCGTAGCACCAGGTACACGATTCTGAGACAATCATCCACATCAGCTCTATCCATTCGTAGGTAGGATTCAGATGTCTCGGGCTTACACCATCTTTATCCAAGCAAGCAGCTCTAAGAACTTCCGACTGCGAGCAGACGATCAATTGGTGGACCGGTATCGTCTCACCACCGCAGAGGATGTTAAGATCAGCATATTCGCCCGTTTCGTACGACCTAGTATCGTCTTAGTGTGATGCCAGTTCAATATGTAGAACAATACCTTCGCAGACTCTCCGCCAGGTTTGAGGAAATGGATGTCATTGTTGCTGTAATGTTGTGGCTATCCAGTACAAGTAAGATTTTCACTATCGTGGACGGTAGGATATACAGTACGGCAGAGCAGAGAGGCGACAGCAAGACCGACAGTAGAACAGAGACGCTCTAGGCTCAGTTGCTGAGGACTAACTCGTTGTGTGGATGAGCTGATTTTAACTGACAAGGTGCGGGTAAGTAGGACAGTGAAGCACAGTTGAACTCTGGTAAACCTGGTTAATTGTTGTACCTTGCCATTGTTTACCAGGCGATGTATTGCAGTTTTATGCCCATCAGACGCAGGCCTAAATTTGCATAGAAAAATCCACAATGTGTTGTGGAAGGAAAACACGTCGAAAAATGAAGTAAAGTTGCCAAATGGTGTTTAAGAGAGATCGCAAACAATCTCGACTAACAAGACACATAGGAGTATTGAGTTTTTCACGTCAAGCTAAAACGAAGCCAAGAGGTTACAGGAAAATACTTTCTAATACTTACATTTGCTTCATATGAGCACCAGCGACACCAGTTTGGAGCGTGGTGAAGGATATTAGGGCATATCAATAAGGCATTGCTCACCACCATCAATTCCTCCATCTAAGAAATCATGATGAGCACTTCAATATTACAGAAAGACCAACTCCAGCTAACGACATCTAAAACCGTAGCTCTGAAAGATATACAAATACTTAGAAGATGCCGCTGACAATGGATGAACCGATCGTGGCTCCAGCCCCAAAAATGGCAGCGTTGCCCAGCTTTTTTCTACACTTTTTTTTAGCAAACCAGATTACATCGACAAGGGTTAGGACAGAACTTACCCAAATTTCTTTCCGTTCTGATCAAGTTTACTCCCTCCAGGAGTAGCACCTCCGCCACCACTCTGGCTTACATCCACCGGCATGTTTCCATAGCTTGAAGGCGCTCCAGGAGGCGGAGGCGCGAGATTACTCTTCTCATCTATGACATTCACATAGCTCCGAGGGAAGATGCCCTCTTGACGAGTCCGCTCATTCCGTCCTTTCGCCCAGTCCGCATTCATGAATTCAGTAATAGCGATGCGGTCGTTGGGTTGAAGAGCGAGATCACCGTCGTCTGATGGACGGTATTCGTACAAGGCGGAAGCAGAGGCAAGGGGAGGTGCGACTGGGACGGAGGGATAGGCCGGAGGTGGGAGGGCGGGGGAGGGAGAAGGGGCGTAGAAGTTTGAGTGTTTCTCGTTGAGTGATGTATTGGCGAATTGAGATATTGGTGGAGTTGGTAGACCATTTACCGCAGGGGCAGGTGTTGTGTTCCGAGGGGCACGCAGGCTGTTTTCTGAGGGTAGTTGAGAGAGGATGGAGTTGAGTTGCTCGGAGGTGATGGCAGATGAGTCTGCGAGGAATTCGAGCTCCTAAAGGCGTTTTTAGCTTATCGGCTGTCGATAGAGAGGGTTCTTTGCTAACTGTGCGTATTGTACGAAGTGACCTGTTGGTCATTGCCATGGTATGCGCCTCCATACTGGAATGGTTAATCGCGATTCGTTTAGGTACGATTTCCAGGAAAGCGTCTGGTTTAGCTTGAGAGTAGGACACACAGAGATCATAAACTCAACAATGTAGATATTCAAAGGTACAAGAGGAGATAATACTACGTAACATCCAAGATCCTTTCAGAAGCACAGCCTCATTAAAGTCACATGATCGCTTAACGCTTACCCTACGAGTAGCCGCTGTCGCCGTCCACGAGTCTTTGATGTTTCTCTAGAAAGTATTTGCTTCCATATTCAGTTGAAATTCTCTATTTGCATTATCTTCTAATGCTTCCGTCTTTTCGACTTCTCAACCAAGCCCTTCCGTATGGACATACATTACGAGTGACGCTTGGGTGGATTTAATCTGATCCGAAATCTCCGAGTCCTCCTATCCTTTCGACAGTGTTTCAGTTCTCTGCGCTGTTTTTCAATCTCTCTTTATTTTCACTCATCCTAGAGTACTTGATTATCTCCATCCCTTACTGTTCCAAATGTCTTACATCGCCAACATGTTATCATCTTCTTCTCTTACTCTTCCCATAATCCTCTCCTTCGAGTGCAAAGTGTATCATAGAGCTCGTTACAAAGATCAAGGCCCTGAACAACGGCTCACCAGCGATCAAACAGCAGATAGACCTCCGCTCAAGTCGATGGCAAGTAGTCGTAGCCACTTATTTAGCCTTTCCCGATCGCGTCGATATCCTTGTCAACAACGTCCTGTGCGGAGCCGCGAAACCTTTGCTGAGGTCGATGCCAAGTTCTTCTCCTGAGTCTTTGGTCTGAATGTCCGAGTGGCTCTTCCCTAGTTGAAAGCCGTGGTCCCGCATCTACGCGTACCGGATCCACTCATCAACATCAGCTCCGTGGGCGCTCGCTCCGGCTTCGAGGGTTTCATTGTTTACAGTTCGTCCAAGACCGCTTGGAAGGATTTACAAGAATTTTTGCCGCTAGATACAGCTATAAAAGCCATACGGTTGATGCAGTCAATTTGGGACCAATATAAACAGAGCTTATGGACGACGGGCTAAAAGAGTTAGTTGAGATGTCGAAGAAAGGTACGCCATATGAGAACCGGCTACGTATGACGTATGATATTGCACAGGTTCTGGGGTTCTTGGCTAAGGAGAGAAGTTTTTTGATATCCAGGCAGGCAATGTCGGCATTAGGTGGGACTTTTATGTATCAAAAACCACAGCCTAACCTTTCATGGAACACGGGTAAATGCTACTTCATGTGATACCGAAGTTACCTTCTAGATGCTGGACTGAATATAGTTCGTGGGAAATCGTTATCATATAGCTCAAGCTACCGCCGCATGAGCGCCCATCCACAGCGCAAACGCCGGCGGGTTCCTCGTCTGCATAAAAACCGTCCCCGGGCCGGAAAACTTGCACACCAAGCCTTCACCAGAGCTTATACCAGATATAATACCCCCGCTTGCCACTCGCTCCATCACGTACTTGCAATTCCATGCAACAAGATGGCCATTGTCGATGATGTACTTTTCCCCTTCCTGCAACTGTGACTGATCAGTACAGTAGATTCATACTCCTAGCTTGATTGAACTCACGTCTTTTCTAATGATAGCCCCAAAACTAGATAGCCACATTATACCTTTTCCGCTAATCTTATACACAAACAAGCCTTCTCCTGAGAACATCGCTTTGCTGAACCCTTGACTCTTCATATCTTTGACAACGCCCATGGTCGCGGCTATGAACCCGTCTTTTCCTACACTCCACTGCTCGTCACCTGTAAGTCGAAGAGTAGTGATATCTCCGAGAAACGGTGGTGCCATCAGTATTTCTCCTGGACCTGTGTAGGTTGAGGAAGCCATTTCACCACCACCTATCAACTTCTTCATAGAGAATTTAACGGCTCCCTTGAGAGTGACGGTAGGAGACATGGAGATCATGACACCTAGTTGAGTGTATTAATATGGCAACACTTCAACGGATGATCAATTGTTACTTGCCAGGTTTGGCATGCAGAGGACAGCCCATGGCAAGTTGTAAAGTCAAGATACTATTGCAGTCCCTGTGACTTATCCTATAGCTACCACCATTGAAAGTTCCTACGTCATCCTGTGTGGCCATAGCCCCAACGAAGTGTCCAGCCGCCGGTGCACCGCCAGGCATTTGCGAGGGTTTGTTGGTATTCAGCGGTTTGTCAGGAGAAAGTGCTGGTTGCGGGTAGTTTGGATGTCCACCAACGTTGCCGTTAGGTGGAGGAGGCTCTGTGATGGATACATATGAGGTCTTTTCTGATGTCTGTTGGATTGGTGGAGAAGGACGGGGAGCCTGCTGGTAAGAATCTTGGCGGAGTTGTTGCGGTGGAGGAGGAGCGTGGGCATTGTAGCCAGCCGGCGAGGGTTGACTGGGTGGAGGTGGGAATGATTGCTGCGGCGGAGGCTGATATGATTGCTGGAATGGGGCAAAGCCGGGCGACGTCGGAGGCGGTGGGTATGTTTGCCCTTCAAATAATTGTCAGCCCTGAAGGACGATATATTAGCTCGGGTAATGAATACCAAGAGGGGGTTGATTGCCGCCTGATGGAGGAGCTGTAATGTAATTAGTGTATGTTCGAATACTTTTGATCTTGAACTTCGTACGGGGATAATAGCCACCCTGAGGCGGGCTCTGCCCATAGCTGGGTGGTGGTGCAGCCGCCATGTGACTATTGCACGCGGTGGATTTGTGAATTTTGAAGAATGAACTGGCCCGCCGCACAGAATAAGTATTCGGTGCTCCTATTACCTAGAGCAATAGCAATCCGAGCACAAAAAGAGGATGATATAGGCTCCAAGGTTAAGGATCACAGCTGCAAGGAGCATGAGGGAGCTCTTGATATACCTCGTCCGGACGAGGCATCCAAGGCCAGCCGCTTAAGCAGTCTAAGAAAAGAAAGATGCATAAAGTACTGACCGTCTTCGCTGCTGAGGATAATATCAGTTACTTAATTGGCTGAAGGAACCGATCTGGCGGTTATTTAGGGCTTGGCGTCAAGCGGGGAATTCCAGCCGACATATTGACATTTGGACCAATTTTGCTTTGTGATTATGAGGTTTATTCATATACTTATCTGTGGCCTAGGCTCTTAAGTAACTATCTAGCCCTATTCTTCGAAGACTCACAGAAGCTTTTTCCTTTCAATTTTACACTTGCGCTCAGAGCGCATACCCTAGGTCAAATGCTAGTACATGCAGCAACTCCATTCGCCAGTAGTCGCGCCGAATGAAACTAGCCTTGGGAGAACAGAGCGCAAATGTGTAGCACATTCCCAAATACCGATTTTTCCACCATACAAACCATGTCCAGGAAACCTTCATGTCTGTTGCCTCTTGCGCTTGCCAATTTGTGCGGAGAATCCAGACTAGTAAACAGTGTCAGGCGGGGGGCAGAATCACATGGAGAGCGTGGACATACCTTGATGGCAGTGACACTGCGGCGACTACCACATGACTTGCACTCAACGTAATATAATCGTGACTCGCCGCGTTGAAGTAGCGTGTCTGGCGATTTGCATGTTTTGCAGGAAACGTATTCAACTATGTATCGGCGCAGAACATTTTCCTATCCAGGGTCAACGAGATATCAAGGGGAGACCTGCACTGTCCACATACAATTTGCTTCTGCTGGAAGCGACCCTTGATAACCAAACGGCTAGAACCGTCAACACTACCGCTGGTTCCCAACTCTGCAAATCTTAAAGAATGTCAGCCAGGTGGAGTGTTGCAAGCAAGCATAGAACCCACAAGAAACTTGTGACGTGGGCATCTTCACGGTGCATACGCTTGCAGATCTCGGAGATGTTGGCAAAGATTGTCTTTTTGTTTCCTTCTCGAAGGCATTGCGGAGGCGGGATCTTGTAGCTCTTAGAGCCGCCGGATAACATATCTGGGTGGTCCTTGTCCAGAAGTAGGTAAAATCTCTTGAGAAGTGATGGGTAGCTGATAGCAGTGGTAACATTGTGACCCCATATTCCAGTGCCCTTCTCTGGATCACCGTCTTCCTTGGGCACTTCCGCAACGGCGTCACCCCCTTCACCCTCCTCACCAACACCCGCCTCCGCCAGCTTCGCCTCAAAGCTGTCGGCCGCAGGCTTCGAAGCTTTCTTCTCCTTCGGCTTTTTCGACGTTTTTTTCTTTGCCAATCCCTTGAACATATCTGTGACTTCTTCTACCCCATCCGTTTTCGGCTCGGTCGAAGTCATCATGTCGCCGTTTGGAGGATCGATCGCAGTCGTAGACTCGCTAAACTTGACAGACTTTTTTTCTTTCTCAATTTCAGACATTTTCAAAGTGATCTAATTGAACGTGAATGTGTTGGTGCTGTGACAGTGGCGTAATATTGTCGGAGGATAGAAATTCGATGTGAGGCATCTCGCGTGAGTCAAACATGACATAAAACCGAACACTAGCGCATTTGAAGCTGATTGGGTAGACTTCGGCGGACTAGAACAATCCAAGCCGACCGTGATGCCCAAGCCTTTACATGGACTTTACTTGAACATGACTGCAGACCTGGATGCGCCTGCAGCTAAGAAGCGTTGTACAGGCTTGGTGCGTCATCACAGGATCAAGTCGAACCTTGACAGAAATGGCCCATTGTTCTTACCCTGCCAAGATGGAGAGGTCATAGAATCCTTACTCACACGCTCAATCAGCCTGGCGCTGGAGGTAGTGGGCTTTGATGCGGTGGATCCAATTGCCATAGAGAGCTTCCGCGCCGAAGTGGAAGAATGTAAGTAGGAACCTTCAACGCTATTGTTGCGCGGCTCGTTAATGCTGAACACCGCTAGATATGGCTCACTTTCTTACAGACGTCCGTCAGTCTATGCTCTCTTCGCGGCGCGTGCGAGCAATTCCTCAAGACTTTCTACAAGCTCTCCACACACATCAGCTTTCTTTGAGGTCCTTGATACCACATCTCGATCCTCCTGTGTCCGCGTCGCGCTCACAGTTCGCCCTTCTAGTTGAGACCGTGGAAGACGAAAAGAACCATGCACTTCCGTTCTTAGGGCCTGGACTGAATGGCGGACTAGACGAACGATCAAAACTCTACGTTCCACTTCACTTTCCTGCTTTTCCAAGCAAGCATACCTACAAAGCAACACCAGAATTTCCAGAGCGCGAGAAGGATCCCAGAAGGATTCGAGAGCGTGCCACGGAAGAAGGGCGGATGGGAGAAGAAGCTTTAAGGAGACTTGTAGGAGCGGGATCTGATAGTGGCATTGTCCTGAAGGTTGAATCGGGGCATAAAGCGAGGAGTATGCGCAATATGAGAGACGAATTGTGGAGAGAGACAATGCAGGTTCTCAGCTCAAGAGACGAGGATGCTACGAAAAGCACGGGGAATAACAAGCAGGGAGAAGGCCATCCAGGGGAGCCACGGAGGGGAACCAGTCGTATCAGTTCCGCCGTCAACGCGGATAAAAGGTTTTGGAGAAAAGGGGTTGTCTTACGAGCACCACTGCAAAAGGAAGAAAATGGCACGCTTTGAGAGCTTTGGGAGATCTGGATCAGGCCTGGAGCGCTTTTGTCGGGAGTTAAGCAGCATTGCCTGGAGTATTGGTTCTGCATTATGATACCCCGGAAGTAGTGAGCAATGCATTGGGTTTCGTGGAATACATCTCGTCAATTCAATTTCTGCTCCTGTCGTGCTCAAGAATCCCCTGGCATGATGATAGAGTAAAAGGTCGTTGATTCAGACCATTGGTCTAGTGATATTGTATTGCTACCCTCAAGACCGTCCCTGTATCGTCACTTTCCCTCCGCCTCTAGACCTGTAGTCTCCACTAAGAATTCATTGCTACATCTGTGCACGATTAGAGGAGTATGGCGCAAGATCCCCAATGCCTACCTACTTCCGAAAAAGTCTTACTATCGGCTCGCATTTGACGATCGCCGTCCGAGGTGTCTCCGGGTGTACTTCAAGGTGACAAGAATACTGCACCATCTCCAACAGCTCGCAATCACCAAGTTCAATCTCCCGACCTTTCTTCTTCCGGCCTTGGGGCGTAAGTTGGATTCGTTGAGCTAGCTGCGATGCTGGGAATGTCTCAACCGGCGGGGACATTTTCAACACTTGCAGATAATTGAGGGCGATGTGTGGGAACTGATCTAAAGAATACTGGAATGATAATGGGGCGCGGTCAAGTGTCGCTCTCAAGTCGTTGTGGGGAAAGATGAGCGCGCAGGCCCTGGGGACAAGTCTTTTGGGGGAAGTGAAGCTCGAAGGCCTGGACGAGGTGCGTATAACTTCAACTCCACTGCAGGGCTAGAAACTTTTCTCGGCATTATCTCCTGATCACTTATATCTGTCTAGCTACTGCAATCACTGCGTACGTTTGAACCAACAAACAGAGCCAAGATCGGTTTACCAGTAGTCGACTGGCTCCTCGATGTCTTCCAAAACCCTGCTTCAAGGCGGTCAACACAGCACCCAGGGATACAGCAACGAAACCTGGGCAAGAAGAGCAAACCTTCTGTTATAGAATTTACAGGCGCATGGCCCTGTTCGGGAAAGACTCAACTAATCTACCAGATTACTACCCTCTTCATTCTCCCGTCCTTTCACAATGAACATCATATCCATGGAAAAGATGAAGCCGTGGTCATGCTCGACCTAGACAACAAATTTTCTGTCTTCCGGCTCCAACAGGTCCTATCCTCGCATTTACGCTCTCTCGAGGTCCCACTTCAAGAGGAAGACATCGCGTCCCTGATTCACGTCTCCCTCCAACACCTGCACATATTCCGCCCGCAATCCTTGCGGTCTCTCCTTGCGACCATCGAGTCACTTTCGACCTACCTCTTTGATATACACAATCATTTCTCCGCGAACCGAGCTATCGGTCTTGTAGTACTAAACGGTCTGAGTGCATATCTATGGCAGGACCGCTTAGAAGCCGAGGAAGCAGGCCTCATTGACGGCAGTATGGAAAGAGAGAAGGATGGAACAGTCGTACAGAAGTACCGGGATCTTGTCGTCGCGCTCCGCCGGGCACAACAGACTTTGGAGTGCACAATCATCGCGACGAACTGGGGTTTAGCGCCCGTGCAATACACTACCGGCCATCCAGCCCTCCGTCCGCATCTGCCATCGATATGGACCAACTTTTGTACCCTGAGGTTAGTGGTGGAGCGTAATACTGTGTCAAAACTTGGACCGAGCATGAGCGCGGAGGAGGCGGCGAAGGAGGGACTACAAAGGCAGGAAGCCGTGGATGAAAGCGGCTTTTCTTGTTGGGTTAACTGGTGGGGCAGTGACGGGTGGAAGGATGAGGTTAGGGAGGAAGTGAATGGTCGGGGAAGAAGAGCGGCATTCTCTTTTCGAATTGATGGCAACGGAGTGGTGATTGGTCAGGGTGAAAGCCTTGATTGAACAGGACGCCATATGGATGTTTCTGCAAAGCACATATTCAGCAAGGTAATATATACTACCATACTACCGAAACATCAGGCTTTTCACGTTTTAGTAAGCCCCCAACGATCCAAATACCACGAAGTTGGTAAAGCAAGACATCTGACGAAGGAGCACGCTACAAGGGGTCCGAAATGAGGTTATTCTCTCATGTATTATTCAGATGACATCCTCCCTTTCGCTTTTAGTCTACGTGTCCTTTACGATATTATTCTTGGTCTATATATCCAGCCCTTTTTGGATAGCAGCTTGCTTGCCTTGGGACGATTGTGGTATGTCTTTTCAATTGCACTAATCGTGCCTGCAACAACATTGTTCTGATAGGTACCATGGTATAAAATACATGTTCGTTAAAGAAACCAAGTATGCAAGACCTTGAGGAGAATAATGACAATGCAGCCGGTACAGGTTTCAATTTCTCGGACCCAGCAACCGCCAGCTCGCAATTTTCCAAGCCAGCGTGTTATGATGCCTCAGATAAAATCGATCCCATTGTCTATTCGACCACTACTGGTTTTATTCATGCAGTCGCAGATCACCCTCGCCAACCTTGAATATGGAGAATGTAACGCTATCTCTCACCAAACTGTCGACAAACCAGTAGGTGATGCAGAAGTGGCGGTCTCCACTGCCATCGCCGCAGGGCACCAAGGCCAAGCAGGGCCGAATGATAGTGCATCCGCAAACGGAGCAAAATTAGAGTTAGGGCAAGCTGGCGCTGATGTTGGGATTGTGCAGGTTTCTGTGGATTTCACGAGTGTGGTGCTTTATGGAAACACGGTTTAGCTACCAACGCCTGGTTCTGCGTCTTCCAGTACTTCTTTCAATGGCATGCCAATACAGACAGCTTCCGGTGGAGGCAAACCAAAGGCGGCTCCACTCATCTACCGGATGCGCAAACCACAACTGGGGGCTCTCCGGTAGTAGCCGTTTCACGTACTACTCTGTCAGTGGGTGGGGAAGCAATGAGTATAGACGGACAAGCGGGGGAAATGAGAACCTCAGCCTTGGTAGTTAGCAGCTTAATAATTCAGCTATCTGCTGAAGCGATCACTGTTCCTTCGGTCTACACGACTGCAGGAGAGACTTTCACCAGCCATGTCGGCAACAACATGGTTGTTGCTGATGGGACCACATTATCCTTGAGGGGACAAATAACCGCCTTACATGCGAAATGAGCATTACTAGGCCCTTCAGGTTTGGTGATAGGGGCTTGCACAGACCCGATTTCTACTGGTGGCTAGTACGACCGCAGGCCAGAATTCCGCTACAATCGGATGGAAAAAGAAACAGCAGTTACAATGGGGGACTCCGGAGGGGAAATTGGGACGTCCAAGAGTCCTGCTACCGAGCTCAGAAGCGTGACCAGCGAGGCATTAGACCCAATTCCTCTCCAACGGGTGTCAAGACTTTCTTTGGTAGATGTTGAAAGCCTCAGATAAGTGCTTGGTGACTGGGCTGGGAACTCTCAATTGTCGGTATTTCTTTGGTACTTTGAGCGGACCAATGATAGAATATCTCGGCCCTCATTTTTTGGAATCTTCATATATATATATATATGAGATTATGTTGTGTACATCTGGACTTTGACAGATGTCCAGAACATACTCACGAAATACGTGAGGCTGCTGCGCTTTTCATGTGACTTGTAAGCGGATCAAACGATTTACGTTCTAGCGTATGATATCATGACCATGATGATGATCGTTCTACCGTACTTCCGTACAGCAGTTCTAATACTCATTTTTCTTTGCGAAACATCAAAACTGCTTTCGTACGCTTCTTGAAAACGATTTTGCCATCAAAACTCGAAGGGAAAAATTGTTGCAATGCCTTTCCAATACAAGAAAATTGTGGTCATTGGAGCGACCAGTGGGATAGGCTTAGCGTTAGCAGACAGGATGATAAAAGAAGGTGCCAGTGTGATTGCCGTCGGAAGAAGGAAGGAAAAGCTTGAGGAATTCGTTCACAGGCATGGTAAGGATAAGGCCAGCGCCGTGCCTTTCGACATCACAGAGCTAGATAAGATTCCTAATTTTGTCACCAAGTAAGCTTGCTTCTTCTCGCCGAGATCGGAACTATATATTAATCGAACCCTTTCAGTATAACGAAGACTCATACCGATTTGGACTGCGTGTTCTTGAACTCTGGCATTCAGCGGGGTCTGTTCTTCGACAAGCCAGAAAGTATTGACCTTTCGTCCATCCAGACTGAGTTCACAACCAACTATCTCAGCTATCTGGCTCTCACCAAAGCATTTTTGCCGTTTCTACAAAGCAAAAAAGAAGAGTCTGCCCTGATATAGTATGATTCGAGCCTTGTATGACACGGTTTACACAGCTGATCGAACTAAAGCACAACATCCGGCTTAGCACTAGTACCCATTGTGAGATGTCCAAATTACTGCGCAAGCAAGGCCGCTATGCATCATGTGATTCTGGTCATGCGTGAGCAGTTGAAGGGCTCGAAAATTAAGATCATTGAAGTTTTCCCTCCGGCAGTGCAAAGTACGTTGATCCCAAACCCAACAACAAGCTTCTAATGCTAACAATGGGCAGCGGAATTGCACGATGAAAAGCACCAACCAGACATCAAGAACGGCGGACAGATTGGGATGCCTCTTAATGAATTCACCGAAGAGGCGTACCAGGGCCTAGCAGCTGGAAAGGAGCAAATTCCTGTGGGAAGCGCGAAGGACTGGTTTGACTCTTTTGAACCTCAAAGACAAGAAACTTTCCACGGACTCGTCAAAGCTATGAGTGGTTATGGGAAGTAGACTCGAGCTGCGGTAGAATTGCAGACATTAGCCAGCATCTGGAAACAACATCATGACTGGAGACTATGAGCGAAAATCGTGGACGAGTGACTTGAACAATAATAACAATAACAATAATAACAATAACAATAATAACAATAATAACAATAATAACAATAACAATAATAACAATAATAAAACTGCAGAAACTAAACGGTGGTGTAGATCGGAAATGGGTGGATAGATCTTAAATGTGGGACGGTGGCATTTGTTGCATAGTACGCATTCAGTTGATACGATTGGTTGGATGTGGAGTGACACAGGATTCCGTGAAATGAAATGTGATTATGATAACGAACACTCAATTCTTCTTCTTCGCGTAAAACCAACCAACCCATTCCACCTTCATTCATCTCAACCACCAACGATCTTAAAGTGTCACGCAACTATTGGTATCCATGGCGTCCCTCTGAATCATCGTAGAAACTCATTCAGACGCCTTGATTTCGCTTTCAGATTGATGCGATACTCTAGACGTCCCAAGCTTCAGTAAGCAGGCGTCTGAACGCCTGAATTTGAGCAACCCAAGCTCTGTGTTCATAACGTTTTCCGCGGGCGCATTTGTCTCATTTGATGTACATCCGGTTGTGTGTACAGTTCAAGACTTTTAGTCGTGTCTAGCTATTTTTTCCCTTTATCAGTACTGAGACCACTGGCTCAGATCATCAGATCATCCATCATGGTAAGCCAGCAAAAGACGATAGATCCGTAACCCTGTTTTCCTCGCCATTGACCTCATACAGAGGGGTAAATATAAAAGCCCCAAACTTTCAAGATCCGCTGCCTCGAGGCAATCCCCAGACGGAGTCGGATCAGGAAAGTCCAATCTTTGGTCCCTCGAAGCCCGCGAAGACATCTACAGCAGGCGCCACAATGGAGAAGAATGGGAGACTATCTGCAAAGTGCGTCAAACTGACTCCGTGCATGGTATCTTGTGCTGATGTACGTTAGGACTATCCGTCGCGAACGCGTCATGCAATGCAACAACAGTACTCTGTCAGTGTTTACGCCATGGTAGATTCTAAATAGTTGACTGATGATCTTTTAGGTAATGAGGAAGCAAAATGCAACGGTATTGTTCATGGCTGGACGATCCTCAGAATATCGAAATTGTTACTGATACAATATAGGACAATCCCAGCCATACACCCAGCAGGCGTGGTGGCCGGAGACGGCGAGGAGTAGCGCGTGCTACCAAATGGGCTACTGTGAATCAACCGCGGCCCGATAGTTCAGAAGAGGAGTCGGACTCAGTCCTGCAATCAGAGCTGGGGCAGGATGATGACGATGATGACGAGTACGACGGAATGCCTCCTCCTGCCGAAAGTGATGTCCCAGATGAAGATGAGCCTATGGTTGAAGAAGCCGTTCCTAGTCTGGTAATTGTCATTTCGAGAGCCTGAACATCTCTTGTTGACTGATTATGAGCAGAGCCCCCCTTCTTCAATGATTGTAGGGAAAGCCCAACAGTCGTCAAGACGTCCAAGTGCGACGAAAGGACCAAGACGTCCGAGTATGTTTGTCACACTTAGACGTCCGAGTACTTTAAAGAGTACTCTATTCCCCAACCTGCATTCACGATCCGTAGATCAGGTTGATCCACCATCTCTGAACACTGACCCTGGATCCGTGAACCCTGCTCCTAAGCCGGCGCAAGGAGGGCCGTCCAAACGTCGTGCCGATGCCGAAGGTAGTGACTCTGAATCAAGATCATCTTCCCACCTCAGCAAGCGACGGAAGTACTCAACAGAGCCATCGGAGACATTCAACATCATTCCTGGCGACTCGGCTGCGTCTTTGAAGCTTCTTGACGGCTTCAAACTCCCAGGTTTATTCTTGCATCCTGACGTCGTTGCAAAGGCGATGGATGACTGGAAGACCATGTCCACCGCCTATGAGTCCGAGAAAGGATCTCGTAAAGAAACGTACGAAGCAGCTCTCAAGCGAGCTACGCGTCGCGCAAACGATGCAGAGCATAAGCTGCAGGACGCCAGCCAACAGTACGCCAATAACCTCAAAGCAGAAAAAGAAGCCCAAGCAAAGGCGCTTGAAGCCAAGGAGAAGTTGCTTGAAGCCAAGGACAAGGCACTCGAAGCCAAGGACAAGTTACTTGAAGTCAAGGACAAAGCACTCGAAGTCAAGGACAAAGCACTCGAAGCCAAGGACATGGCATATGAAGCCACGAAAACAGAAATTCTAGCCGAAAAAGAAAAATCCAAAGGCACCGCAACCCTAACCACCCTAACCACCCTAACCTCTCAACTCTCCGAAAAAGAATCCCAGCTCAAACTCTACGACGCCCTGCGCGCCCAAATTGATACCCAGGTCTCGGTGCTCAAAGCCCTTCAGACAACCGCGCTCGACAAATCCGAAGACGTCAGGACCACGCAAGCCACCTACACCGCGCTCGTCGACGGTTTCGGCGCTGAGGACTTTGAGGCCATGAACATGGTCAAATGGCTATCTACGATAGAGAAGTATAGCAAGGAGATATGCGAGGGCAATCGATGCATAGTGCAGAAGCAGGAGGCTGCGAGAGGGACGTTGCGGAGGACTAGTGAGGCGATAGATGCGTTCTACGCCCAGTTTGTGGGGGAGAGTAAGGGAGTTGGGGAAGGGGAGAGCTGAGGGCTCCTGTGAGTTGAACAACAACACCACCGCGGATCAGGTCCCGTGCGTGCACCACTGCATTGTGGTGCGGCCACCCCATTCCTGAGCGTCCCAACACCGACCCAAAAATATAATCCGAGTAATGCTGCAGCGGTAAGAAGTATCACATATGACGGCCACTAGAATCAAAGTATGTAGCTGACAGGATATGGGGGGGATTTATGCAGGATACTCTTAACAATATAGCTTTTGCGCATAACAGATAGTTTCTTACTTTGTACTGATTCGAGAGTCAGGTATAGGGACATAGCATTCTTGACGGGGTGTTCGGTTTACGACATGTAGGGCAGATTACATCGCTATTAAGTCTCATCGGAACTGCTGGTATAAAAGTCCAATCTTTATCTCCCCTGGAGCTCTTTTCAGACATCCGGTTCCAATCGCCTAACCCATCCTACACGTTATCGTATCGCGTTGATGTTCTCTATACGTATGTATCCATACATGTTAGATAAAAGTCTGGTTCAACGCGTTGTTTACACGTTTATAGTTTCTTGTTTCTATATATTGTGGAGTCAGAATCTCCTGCTTCTCATATCTAGAATTATAGAGGTGGCTTCGTCGACATCTTTGTCCTATGTATTCTCAATGTATTCTCAATGTATATAAACCATCTCTTTCACCCCGCATTGCTAACCCGCGAAACTATCTCCATTGCTACTAAAGAACCCTCAAGTCTATAGTCTGGTGTTTAGCTTTACTGTCCCGAGCGCCTATGCTTAGGTAGCCTGTGCTTGAAGAATATCAGTTGGATCAGCTTGGTATAATTAATATTCATCGTCCGAGCTGGTACGTATGCTATAGTAGGTAAGTAAGCTCAGAAGGGTAATTTTGATTCAGTGTCTCAGAGGATGGGGTTTTGGAGTTGACAGATAGATATTCATTTGAGGATTAGACTGTGGGACGGAGAGACAAATATGTCGGGTGTTTTGGGCTGCTCTTATTTGGCTGCTTGGTATCTGATAGGTTTTGGACGTGTTGTGGAGAGTGTGACTGATATGGGTTGGGTTCTTGAGCTAGGTAGCCGTGTTTTATGAGCGTCAGTGATGGAAACAGGATAGGGACGTGGAGATTTTTCTGTTTGGTGGTTTGGAGGGGTTGATTCCGAGTTTATTTGTTTGGAGGAAATGAGGAGGATTGGAAGAGAAAGATTGAAGAGATGGACTGGTGGAGAGGCCATTACAGGTTGTCCTAATGAACTTTGTTCCTCTGTGTCTAGGAGCTTGGTAGTTGAGTATTGGCAGCAGTCTGAAGAGGCTCGAAAGCTACAAGTCCCGCAGCCTGCCATCTGGTTCTAGATGATCTAATCCTTTGTGGTAACTTTACTCCAGCCTCTGCCCAGGATCATAGACCATTAAGGATGGGAGTAGTTTCAAAGGACTGAAAATTAAGATTGAACGGTCAACACTCCTGCTTTAGGGGCAGAGAGCTATATTCCCAAGAGCAGTGCCGTAACAAGCTTTATAGCAATCCGTGAGGCTTGATCCGTGAGGCTTAAGGTGAATGGACTCGGGACTTGAAGTAGAGGCAAAGGTAAAGCTAAGAATGAACTGGATTTGGAATGCTTGATTGAGAAAGGACGACATCATACGATCTTTGAAGATCACTCTCGAAGATTTCCGGAATCTTGCCCGAACGGAACTAGACCCTACCGTCTGTTCATTCACTCTGTCGACCCACTACAAATTCTCGTTTCCATCTCATCTTGTTTATCCTCTTTCACCTCCGCCCTCTGTAGTCGAACTTCTCAACCTAGGATACGCAACGCAGGATATCGGGTTACTGCAGTCAGCTGTACAACCTTACAAGGTAAGCAAGCAACCATATCCTTTACGTTTCTCCAGGTAGGTTTCAACGCTGGGTGATGCCAGAGACAGAACGAAAGTCCATGTCAGGGTTTTACCAAGTAGTTGAAACCCACAAAACAACGTGCTTCTGCTGTCCTCCACAGGCATCCTTACCTGTCACTGACTTACATGACAGTCATTGCCATAACGCTGACGGTGATCATCAACGGTGTAGCAGGCAAATAATGTAAGTCAAATCAGTTTCATCCATCTGCTCCATGAGCTTTGCACCTCCGGGCGAGGCTGCAAGCTCATGTCGTCACACCCAAGTTCTTAACGACGATCACATAAGACTTTCATCACCACGACCACATTCAACAAGCGACTCGACTGACCGTGCTGACACTAGAGCCCAGTGTTACATCGGAAATTGCATAGAACAGATCTGTACACATGCCATCATTGTCGCACTAATGAGAATGTTCTTGTGGGTGAAAGCTGACGACAAACCCATTCAAACAGCATCATGAGTTGGGACAATACTACTACTGGTAAGATAAGCTCTCCTATAACTCCGCTCTTCATTCCATTCCCGTAGGGAAAACTATAATGGGGCATAATCAATTCCTTCGACTCACTCCGCCATTGGTTGGACTCCGACTGACTAATTCTTAGGTGGAGCAGCGGGAGGTTGGGAGTCTGGAGGAGCTGCTGGAGGCGAATGGAACTCCGGAGGTGATGGAGAGCTCGGCAATGACCTCAATGGAATGACCGACGGTGATGCAAAGCCCAACGGAGATGGCGGATGTCGTATGTAAGTAAATTAGTATCACGGAATCGTTATCCATTGTAACTACTAACTGCTTGAACAGCTGCCATGATGAAGGCCACTTCGCCCGCGACTGTCCCAGCAAGCCAGCGAACGTGTGCTTCAACTGCAAGAAGGAAGGGTAAATTGCCACATTGATAACTTCTCACTACAATTACTGACGGGGACCCAGACATACAAAAGCCGATTGCACTGAGGAGCGTGTCGAGGACCGGGCATGCCGTCTCTGTGAAAAGCCAGGACACATTGCCCGTGATTGTCCGGACAAGCCACCCGCAAAGTGCAATAATTGCAAGCAAGAAGGTAGACAAAACATATCTTCCATGTGAAAGGCGTACTTGCCGTACTGAGAACGATATAGGTCATCCCACGATGGAGTGCAAAGAAAACCACGTCTTTGACATGTCCAGGGTGCCTGACATGGGACCAGAGGATGCCTGGTCTGCAATTCAAGCTGCTGATGATGAGAAAGACCTTGACGACCTCAAAGCTGTATGTAGATCCATGACCATTCTAAGGACATACATTGATCAGAATAAAGGCTATCAAGGTGTACTGCAAGGCGGTACCGGTCACGACGTACGACGAGCTCGAACGTGCGTTCCGTACTAACAAATTTAATACTTACCTGATCGCCCAAGTCTGTTACTCTCAAAGATCTTGATGGAAACTTACTAATTGAAAGGGAAGGAAAAAGAGGTTTCTATGACCTATACGCTGATCAACATCCAGGGAGAGTTGAACAAGAAGTATTGGGTTGGTTTTTTCTTCGACTCCAAGCCGAAGCGCGCTACCGCCGCCGAAGGCTGGCCAGCATTGCCCGAAGAAAATCTTGAGCGCTTGAAAGACGCGGGTCTCCCATACGAACGTGGCATTCCCAAGTGCAATCGCTGCAACGGTAATAGCCACCCAGGCAGGAAATCTTGGTCATGACTAATTCATACAGAACTCGGACATACATCTAGGAGCTGTCCGGAGGAAGCTGTCGAGGTGGACCGTGTTGGCGTGAAGTGTGTTATCTGTGATGAGCCCGGTCATCGTGCCCGCGACTGTACGAAGGAGAGGGTTGACCGCTTCGCTTGTCGTAATTGCAAGTAAGTCGGAGATTGGTCGATAAGTTTGTGACCCCAACTAATCAAAGGTAGGCAGTCGGGTCACCAGTCTAACGAATGTACTGAGCCTCGTTCTGCCGAAGGTGTCGAATGCAAGCGCTGTAATGAGAGTGAGGATACCCGGTGCTCTGTTACTACATCTGTGTCAGATACTGATACTGTTTAGTGGGCCACTTCGCCAAAGATTGCCCTAACGTAAGCAACGCTTGCCGCAACTGTGGTGGGGATGGGCATAAGAGCAGCGAATGCGAGAAACCTAGGAATCCCGCGATGTCCAAATGCCGTAACTGCGACGAGATGGGTCACTTTAGTAAAGACTGCCCTGAGCCCAAAGACTGGTCCAAAGTCAAGTGCAACAACTGCGGCGAAATGGGCCACACCATCAAGCGCTGCAAGCAGCCGATTGCAGACAACGGTGATGGTGGTGATGGACTCGGTGGAGACACTGGGGGCAACCTCGGTGCAGGCAGTGGCGGATGGGATGCACCTGCTACCCAGCCTTCGGGAGATTGGAATACTGCTCCTGCAGAGGTGAGCGCTTGGTAGGCAGGGCTCTGGAGATAGCACTTCTGAATAGCTTGTTGCTTTATTGCAATAGCTGGCGAAGTTGCTGGGTGCCAGACTCGCTAGAAAAGTGTACGCTAGTTAGATATCCGTATGACAGTAAGCCCAGCTGGCTGAAGCAATCGAAAAGCTTTGCATCTAGTTCTTAAAGGGCTTTAACCCAGAGCAATAACAGAACGAAGGTGCATATAGAAAGGACCAAGCCACTTAATTTTCTTTCATGGTGCATTTTCAGCTAGCGGTTCAGACAATGGTGATCAGATGGATCCAGAAAGGGGTCAAACAGGAGGAGCCCTGTATGAGAAGGCAAACCAAACATAAGAAGTTCAGGGAAGTTCAGCGCTCTCCGTCGTTCAAGGAAGTATACATATAGTTCTGTCTCAAGCGCTTTTATGGTGAGCAAGCATGACTCGCGCGCAGCAACTTCCGCTGGCACGTCCGAGTCAAGAACGCACCATCCGCAGCTGCAATGACCGAGGCCGTTGTCCTCCTCTCCAGTTTCTACATCGGTTCATGACAAGATACCTTCGAGATGGACGTCCGCTTCAGTGACTGGGTTCGAAATGCGCTGAAGTGTCTCTGATGATTGCAGTATGCGGTCCTCTGGGGTTTGCAGGTTCTGAAAACCCTATATTGGAAGCTACCTTGGCCAATGTCTCATCGATGCTTCGGCCTGATATGGCAGGAGATGGGCCTGGTACTGCTCCTTCCGTAAATGTCTGATAAGGCAGTGCCGCGACGCTACCATCACCTGGATCATGGCTGAACGCCTCGACTATCGGCTTATGCCACCTGGGAGTGCCCTACATTCCCCGCACGATGGTTTGCGGGGTACTCGACGGTACGAGTAGACCCTACCTTCACTTTCAATCACTAGTTTACTACGCTGTCAGTCTTTTAGATATCTATATATATATAGCAGAGCTTCTACCTGTATTGAGGTTCTTATGTTCTTGTGTTCTTATAGTGGATTCCTCCAAGTATCCTAGGTCTCCCGCTACTATGTTTGGCAATTCTCGATACTTCGGCCTCACTGGCACGAAGCTCAATATAGCCATAGGTGTTTTGGCTGGCTTGGATTTCCTCCTTTTTGGCTATGACCAAGGGGTGATGGGGGCTCTCTTATCCTTACCGTCATTCGTCAAGGTCTTCCCGGAAATCGATGTTAGGGCGGAAACAGAAGCAGCACAGGGCATCACCCAGTCTCAGATGACCCACAGGTCTACCATCCAAGGTATCTCAGTCGCATCATACAATGTGGGATGCTTCTTCGGGGCGGTCACGACTATTTGGATAGGAGATATACTTGGACGTAGGAAGACAATCTTTCTTGGTTCATCTATAATGGTTGTCGGTGCAGCCTTGCAATGTTCGTCCTTTACGCTGGGGCAATTCATCAGCGGAAGACTCGTCACTGGCTTTGGTAATGGTCTGAACACTTCTACGGGACCCACTTGGCAATCTGAATGCTCCAAATCTCACAGACGCGGGCAACTGGTCATGATTGAAGGTGCCCTTATTACAGGTGGAATTTGCATCAGTTATTGGCTAGATCTGGCGTTTTCGTTCTTGGAGCCGAGCACGATCTCTTGGAGATTTCCAATTGCTTTCCAGATTGTGTTTGCATTGATTATACTGGCTTTGATTATGGAGCTGCCAGAGTCGCCCAGGTGGTTGATTTTGAAAGGTAATTCCCGATACACCTTCCATTCCTAGTGGTTGTGAATTAAAAGATTGTTTAAGAATGCTAATAGTCCGTAGGTAAGGAAGATGAAGCGTTGTCGGTCTTGGGAGCTCTCAGTAATCTTCCCATCGATGATCCGAGAATTTTTGACGAGTTTACCGCGATTAAAGACACCGTCTTGGAGATGTCTAAGGTAGCTTTATGCGCGCCGATTGTGACCCAAGGGCAACTTTTACTGATCTCCATGATAGGGTAAATTCTCAGATCTTTTCACAATGGGCCCAGATCGACACCTGCATCGGACGGTCCTGGCATATGTAAATCAAGTCTTTCAACAAATTTCTGGTATTAACCTCATTACCTACTACGCCGCTTCGATCTACCAGAATGAAATCAAGTTGGACCCCTTTACATCACGTATACTAGCAGCTGCCAACGGCACAGGTGCGCAAGTTTTAGGCTGATGCCAGTGTTGCTTTCAAACACTGACTGAGTCTACAGAGTATTTTCTGGCTTCGTGGATTGCGGTTTTCACGATCGAGAAATACGGCCGACGTCAACTGATGCTATTCGGAGCTGCGGGACAATCATTCTCTATGATAATTTTGGCGGTAATGGTGAGTACAGCAGGTCAAAAGTCCAATATAGATGCTCACCTACAACGTAGACTAGGATAGGTGGCAAAGGTCCTGGAATAGTCGCAGCTCTTTTCCTCTTCGTATTCAATACATTCTTTGCAGTTGGCTGGCTTGGGATGACGTGGCTATATCCTGCAGAGGTATTCGCAGCGGTTTGAACGATAGACCTATTAAATGAATGCTAATAAGCGTAGATCGTACCGCTCAGGATTCGAGCTCCTGCGAACGCACTGTCAACCTCGGCCAATTGGGTATGTTGTGGCAGACCTTGAAAATGTTTAATCGCAGATGTACTGACGGACTTGACTAGGCTTTCAATTTCATGGTATTTTGACTCTCACTGTTTGACCTGCCGTACAAAGTCTTAACAAGCTCAGGTTGTGATGATTACACCTGTCGCTTTTTCGTCTATTGGTTATCAGACCTATATAATATTTGCTGTCATGTAAGTTAGACCTTCGACAGCATTGATGACTTTGCTAACAGTGCGCTTTAGTAACGCTTTTATCTTCCCTGTCGGTGAGTGCCCATGGTGATTCGAGGATATAGGTATATTCCAATTCTCTGGAGCATAACTAACGGTCCGAAGTCTGGTTCTTCTATCCCGAAACGGCGTACCGTTCGCTAGAAGAGATGGATTCCATTTTCCGCAAATGCCACGGCTGGAAGTCTTGGTTCAGTGTGGTCAAGGTAGCTCACGAGGAGCCACAGAGATATGGTCCGAATCTCTTTCTTAGTATCATCACCTCGAAGAACCGGCTAATTCGTACCAGGTAAACATGGAGAGCTACTAATCAACTACGAAGAAACGCAAGAGCATCAAGCACGCCAAGCAAGCGTGGTGTCGAATGCGGCGGAGGAGAACAGGGTGAGAGGTGTGGATAATACACACCATGCAAATCCCGACTATGCTGCAGAACGGGGCTACTCAAAAGAGAAATGACGGAAACGGAATATGGATGATTCGACCTCCCTTGACTTGACTAATATGGCGTGGAATTGACGAATTTACAATCAGCCAGGTGTCGATATGTCTGGGTTTCCATATGATTTTCTACGTCAGTGGGTTTGCCTGAATGACTATACTAGATCTCTAGATGGCAAAATCGTTAAACTATCAATTAGGTTGAAAAGTACTTACCCCTATTCGGACTTTACGATGCTCTCCCCTTGACGATCGTTTTCAAGACGACGACTAACCCAGTCTCACTTATCCCGGGCCCCAAAACCGGTATCACCGCAGCGTAGACTTTTTCAACGTGAAGGACCTTTTTTCTTTAGGAGTCAATCACGGCACCAATTCAAGCTTTTTCACTCCGTAATCATGATCCTACTTGTATCGATTTCCAATCAGGAAGATTCCAACGTTCCCTAACAAAGCAACGACGACGCTGTTCTTGATGCCTAAAGTAAGGTATTACTGCTCTAGAGACATTATCCTGCGGCGAGGCAGGCTTCGAGCTCACACTAGATACTGAACATCCGAATATTGAAGCTATTCAAATTTCAAATGGCTCAGAAATTCGAATTCGACTGAAAGCTACCTACATTTTACTTCCTACCCTTCCTACCTTCCTACCTACCCCTTTAATTACCTTTCGGGTTAGTTTTTAGTGTGCCAACCGAGCATAAGCGAGAACCCCGCACCTCCCACATACAAATTTGGGCCTACCCACCGCCTCATTATCATCAGAATTACTATTATCGCTATCGCTGTCGCTGCCTTCGTAAATTTTGAAGCTATTCAGATCACATGGCTCAGAGGTTTCAGTTTGTTTGTAGGTTCATCAAAATTCTTTACTCCCCCCTCTCTTCTGACACTACTGTATATAGACTGCCCTCGCAACTTCTCTACCTCTCATTGACATTCTGAAGTCAACGATATCGTCTATCTTGAGCAACGCCGAAGCGATACGATCGATGAGAAGAGCGTGACTTTGATCTATGACTATGGCTTCGAGATTCTGTTTTCTGAATGAATTAGACGCTGAGACAGAGACAACGCTGTCACTCGAATGCAAGATCTATCTGATCGCAAGACGTCTTTGAAATTGCGTTGATCAAGAAGCTTTCGATTGTTATCTCAGCTTTCTTCTTTGCATCTTTGATATAATGCACTGTATTCGGCTTGAGATCTAAAGATTTTCCTATAGAAAGTAAAGAGTTTCCCGAGATCCGGAGGAATTTGCTGACGACCTGACTTGCTGACTCGCGAGGCTTCCGTTTTAGCTGTTCCCTTTGTAAATCTCTACTTATGAGGCATGATAGAGGGTGTGTAATGAGGTAGAATTAAGAGTAGTTCTGTTGAGTAGAAATGTGGTTTGTTTATTTACTTTCGGAACTCGGTCCAAAATTAGGCCGCTTATGCGCACACTAAAAACTGACCCGAAAGTACATAGAATATTCTATTCTATCGGCGGTCGGGGAAACCCCTGAGCCGCTTACAGTACGTCGGGGGCCGGGATAATAACCAAACCCGTATGATTAATAATAATAGCAGGATATCAACAATAAAAACATATAGCATCGTGCACTCTTGTAATTGCATATAGCATCGTTCACTCTTGTAATTGCGCGCTGTTGACGTTCTCACATTCGAGCACTTGATTAATCGCAGATCCAAATCCTAGAACTACCATGGCTTCTGAATCTCTTCCGAAGATGAAGTATAGATTCCTGGGCCGCTCGGGCCTTCAGGTCTCGGAAATATCGCTGGGAGGGTGGCTTACGTATGGTTCGTCGCGCCCCCCAAGCCTCTCTAGACCGTAGAAACCAACTTACGATGATTAGGTGGTCACGTCGAGAACGGTCAGTTTATACTTGTGACGCCCCTTGAAAGAAGCTGACCCTCAGAACGAAGAGGGAACCTTCTCCTGCATGAAAGCAGCCTACGATGCAGGTATCAACTTTTTCGATTGTGCAGAGGGATATGCTGGAGGCGAATCAGAGAAGGTCATGGGTGACGCCATCAAAAAATTTGGGTGGAAGCGCAACGATATTGTAAGGAATACTAGCCTGGGCACGAGGAGCAAGTAGCTCAATAGAGTTCAGGTGGTATCAACTAAAATCAATTGGGGATCGGCTTTTGGCGACAACCCAGGTTTGTCATCCTTGAGCATAGGCCCTCAGATCCACAGAGCTCACGACGCCAGTGAATAACGGAGGACTTTCGAGGAAGCATCTCATCGAAGGTATCAATGCTAGTTTGAAGCGGTTGCAGCTCGACTACGGCAAGTCTCGGTCAAGTGGCTGGCTTCTTTCCAGGCTGACAGTAGCAGTGGACCTCATCTACGCGCACCGACCCGACAGGAACACCCCAATGGAGGAGACAGTACGAGCTTTCAACCATATCATTGACACCGGCAAGGCTTTCTACTGGGGAACCAGCGAGTGGAACCCTGAAGAAATCGCAATGGCGTGGGGAACAGCCAACAGACTGAACATGATCGGCCCAATCATGTTTGTGGCTACCTAGTCGTCTCGGTATGATACTGCGCCCGAGTGCTGAAACTCTGCAGGGAACAACCACAATACAACATGATTGCACGCGAGCGAGTTGAGAAGGACTATATGCTGCTTTACGAAAACTATGGCATATCAACCACAGTCTTCAGCCCTCTGAGAGGTGGAATCCTCACGGGTAAATACAACGAGGGTATTCCTGAAGATAGTCGGTTGGGTAAGAGTAAGGACAACTTCATTCAAGTAAGTACCCGTACCATATCCGAATGCGGTATTAGCTGCTAAATTTAATAAAGAACATGAAAAAGATGGTTGGAAGCGAGGACTGGATGGCTGAGATAGAGAAAGTCCGGAAGTTGGAGGTTAGTGGTCATCAGCATTCCTCAACTATGAGGCTGACATTCCTCGCAGCCCATTGCGAAAAAGCTTGGTACGGACCAAGCCGGCCTCGCCATGGCTTGGGTCCTTAAGAACCCTAATGTTGCGAGTGCGATCACAGGTGCCTCTAAAGTTGAGCAGATCCATAAGACTGTCAAGTCTCTGGATATAGTGCCCAAGCTTACGGATGAGATCATGAACGAGATTGATGAGATTTTGAAGAATAAACCTGCTGCGCTCACCAGAAGATTCTAGGGGTTTTGGGTTCTCCGATTGCACTCGATCGTTTTACAGGATATATCATGTAATCACGATAGAAGGCGAAGAATTGTGCTGATACAGTCGGCTCAAACCTAGAATCGTTTCATCGTGCAACGTTCACCCAGTTTCGTCCATCGCTGCATCTGCCTTGAGTTAATGACTAACAATGCCGCATCCGGCACTTAACCCAGACCCAGGTTTACGAGACCAGAATTATTAGTTTTCTTGACATGAACAATGCAGAATCACTAACAATGTATGCGGCCTGCCACCCTCTATCTTAACGATCGACGGTATTGCGAACTTGCCGCAACACGACCAGTCTACCAACCTTTGATTTTTCCGCTCTCAATAGCGCGATAGGAGAAGAGATGGCTACACGAGCTGGTGAACCAAGCAGGCTTGCTTCTTCTGGCGAGATTGATTCACTGGGGGTTGAACGGCAGATAGAAGAAATGCTTGCTGATGCCTCACCGAAAGAGCTTGTAGAATGGGGCCTGAAGCCCGGGCAAAATCCACCCAGGGTTCCGCCTGCATTCAGGAATCGACTCAGACGTCTAGGGTTCAACCGCAAAATTCCAGAGAACGTTGAACGATACTATCTTACCCTACGTCGTGGAGATTCCACGAGCTTTCCAGACCAGAATGGAGGGAAGTCTGTGGTACAGGCAATATTGAAGCAAGATGCGTTGTCCCGAATACGGAAGGGGAAAGTCGATCGCTGGAGGCCAATACGATTGCTCGGAACCGGAGGTTTTGGATCGGTGATCTTGTGGGAGAAGCATCGACGGTATGGACCCGTACGTGCTTCGTTCGGCAGCCATAGACTACCCAGACATTGTGCTAATTTGACAGCAGCCTTTGTTGTTAGCGACCAAAGACACCAGAGTCTCAACGAGCTTTTTTCAAGATTATTGCTCTGAAGCTCAAGTGACTCGAAGATTGAATGACATCGGGTGCAGAAATGTGATAAAGGTCTTGGACTGGGGTCCGTAAGTCTTTTCACCGAAAGTGGACGCTGATCTGACAAATGACAGCTTATGTTCCCAAGCAAGAGCCTCATTTTCGAATTGCTTATGAGTTTGCGGAGTATGGAGACCTTTACCACCTAGTGGAGTTCTACAGGAAGCACGGGTATAGAATCAACTCCAACCCAGCTGTATAGACTTGTTAATGATATTGCTTGTAGACTCATCTTCCCAGAAGCATTCATGTGGCATATTTTCTATAGCATAGCCAACGCCCTGTGCTACTGCCGATATGGGACCAATAACCCGAATCCTCAAGCGGCAATACAAGGGTGGGATCAAATAATCCATGGCGATATGAAGCCCGAGAACGTCTTTCTGGCTGCCCCGGATCAAGCTGAAAGCTCAATGTATCCCTGTGTGAAGCTCGGAGATTTTGGTAAGACATGAAATCTCAGCTGTCCTTCCAACTGGGTTTGTCAACTAAGATCTTCCCGGCGAGACTTTTTTCAATCAGTGAGGATGAAGAATACTGATTCTTATTAAAAGGCCTATCGTACACTCTTGGTGGACCGCTGATGGCAGTTCAAAGCTTCAAGAGCTTGTTCAGATATGGTACAGAACAGCAAGTCAGCATAAATCAGGAAGGAGGCATTCTACTAACAAATTCTCAGTTTCATGGCGCCCGAAGTGAGTAACACAGCGGTGGAACGATTGAACCGTAAAATGCGTCCTGATGAGCTCCACGGTAATCATTCAGACATCTGGTTCGTCTTCGCCGTATCCCTGAGACGAAAAAGCCCTAACCAATACTGTAGGGGTTCAGCAACGGTCTTACTCGACCTTTACGGACTCGTCAACGTACACCTCCCCAAAACCGCCTGGATCACAAAAGCCTTCCAAGACTACGAGTTCTATAGCGGCCAGCTCACCGACCTCATCACCAGCTGTAGACACGACCTCCCCAGCCGCCGGCCCGAAATCCACACCCTCTACCTCGAAACAAAATCCCACATGGCCCTCCACCGCGCCCACGCCATCGTTGAAGAAGCCGCCGCCATCACCCACGGCAACCCCAACGGCGTCTTCCACAACAAAATCCTCTTCTCCAAAAAAGACCAAGCCCGCTTCGAGCAAGACATGGTCTTCCGCGAACACTACCGACGCGCAAACCTCATGCCCCTCTGGACCAAATTCGGCATGGTCCCCCTCACAGCGCCGGCCCCGCCACCCCCGCCGTCGCTGCCTGCGCCCCGCCAGCCCGCGCGCTTCGCCACCCCCCTCGACGAGGACGAGTTCAAACAGGTCAATGCGCCGCCAGAACCAGATCCTCCGCCCGCCTTTGCGCGTGTGGCGCCGCCTGCTCGAGCGGGTGGGCTGGCAATGCCGGAAGCGCAGAGGAGGGCGTGGGCGAGCCGGGAGAGGAGGAGGAATGCGGCGAGGAGGGGTGCGGCGGTGGGAAGGTGGTGGGATCGGTTTCCGAGGTGGTTTAGGGAGAGGTGAGGGTGGGATCGGATGGAGTGTCTGGTTTCTATCTAGGGGTCCAAGTACCGGGGGGGTGGAGGCTTGGAGGTGTTGGCTAATTGCGCGGTGGTTTGGTTGTGTGGATGTTTGGTTGCTCAACATCTGCATTTCCTGCAACTCAAATTCCCGGTAATATGTTTTTGCTAGTAAGGTTTCCGTGTCGCCATCGCTTCTGGAATATCTTTTTCTTATCCAAGTCAAGTCCCGCCCAAAACATGCCCCTACTGTACTTGCATAGATATCCTCGCTTCGGATATCCCCTCATAAATGGATGCCCCCTCCCCGATCTACCACCATCCCCTCCACGCCAGAACTTGCCCATCCACTACCCTCAAGACCTGCTTTAGATGATTCCACGCCTATGGACCAACCACACGGCGTCTTTGTATCAATGCGCGCACCTCTGCCTACTATATTTCTCTCAATTCCAATCCCCCATGCCCTCTTCTTTTCTTCTTTTCTTCTTTTCTCGCCTCTCTCACAAGCTTTCCAAACCACTAATCTATCCCCGAGAGAAAAGTAAACGCGTGCTATGTATTGATAAATCCAAAACAATGTATGTCTAGACAAGGAAGGGGTGAAGTGAGTGCTGCCGGGAGGAAAGCGCGCAGGAAAGCCCAAAGAACGAGAGCGGGAAATAAATAAATGAATGAATGCGTAGGTAGATTGCCATAATCATCGACGACACAGGGTGATATCCAAACACCCCCAAAAAAACGAAATCTATAAACAGTACTCTACACCAAGCATGGAAATAAAAACTTGGTTCGTTCTTCATACTCTATGACTCCGTCCGTACGTAGTCCCAGATGAACCTGGTGGAAACTGCTTGAACAAACCGATAGGCCTGCCTGTGTCTCGTTTGTGTTACCAAAGGCGGAGGGTTTGTAGCGAGTGTATCGAGGCAGTATTCTTTCATGGACCGGGGAGTTTGGAAGACGATGAAGCGTCGGATCGACCTGAGTGTTTCGAGGAGGATAAAAGCCATCGGGTCATCAGGACGATGAGTTATTGAATTGGGGTTAGGAGAGGTGATTTGGCTTGCACGACATGGCAGAGCGATGGCAATGAACAAGAAGGTAATGCATGATGTGAACAAGTAAATGTATTATGTTTCATTCAACTACTCCTTATTATGATTGCCTCCATACACCGCATAACACATCGTAATATATACAACCAAAAAACAACTCCACGTTACACTTTTCTCATGTCTCATCCTTCCCTATCCATCTAACTGGAGCACTTGGCGTGCGGCTGGCTGGGGGTCATTCCCTTGGGGTAGACCTCAATGATTGCGGGTCCGGCAATAATGTTCTCATCCGAGAAGTCGGTGCACGACTTGGACAGCACGACGTAAGCTTGGCCCTGGACGCCGGCAGGGATCCTGTCAATCTTATAGTCGCTGTTGCCTTGGGTGATGCGGACTTGGACGTAGAGTTTCTTGAGGCCGGAGAAGAAGACGGCGTAGATGGGGGTGTCTTTTGTGCAGCCCAACATCTCGGCAGATTTGAAGGCGCCCGAGAAAGTTACCGAGGAGCGATCGGCTTCGTAGTAGTACCGGGTGCATTGGAGGGTCAATTTGGGGAAAGCCATGAAGGGAAGCTTGACTGGGCTGGAGCCCCCGACGATGAACGCGCTGGCTATGGAGTAGACTTGGTTGAAGTCCAAGGGCGTGTCGAATGGATTTGGGAATGGTGATTCGCCAAGTTCAGCCCGGATGTAGGCGGTGTGGCGAGCTTCAATGGTCAAGATGGAGCCGGCAGCGGTCAAATAGTCCTTATCCATGATGGATGCAGCTGCTCCTAGGTACGCTGAGACACCGACGCCCTCAAGAAGACTGGATAGGGTGATGAAAGACTTGACATCGGTAATTCCGAACGAGTACTGGAGCTCATTGGTCGGGGTGATCTTGGCAGCGGTGAGGGCTTCCACCAAGAAGCTGACGTGAGCCTGCTCATCAACGTAGATTTCCTTGAGGTTGGTGTAGAACGGGTCGGCGTAACCCGCGGCCACAAAGTCGGCGTGGGTGAATTTTGCGAGTGCTTCCTGGTAGAACTTGCGTTCTAGGAACTCGAGAGTCAAGGCGTAGTTGAGAATGATGCCATCGTCCACCTTGGGGGTCATGACACGCTTTACCACTGGAGAGGCGAAGCTCATGCCCAGCGCCAGAGAGGCTGTAAGGGTAGAAGAGAAACGCATCTTGCTGTTTCGACTGAAGTGAATTGGAGTCTTCCAAGGAATTCCCAATAATCTCAAGATTCCAAGAAGAAGCAATTGGCAGCAAGGTAGGGAAGGACAATGAAGAACGATGAAGCAGGAGATGCTACCTACTTAAAGGGAAAAAAGACTCATGCGGGGACAACGGCCAGCTTTCATATTATCATATTATCTACCTGGCCGATCTTGACCAGGAAGTTACGATGCAGCGGAGATCCAGACCTGCTGGAGGAAAGGACGGGCTCCTTCTCGATGCAGCCCAGACGGGGGGGAGCATGGTGGAGATGACCAATGGCAGGATCTCGGATGCACCCGATCTCGAGTGAGAATAATAATAATACAAGACGGTAGTAGAGTAGAGTAGAGTAAGTAGTAGTGTAAATGTTGACGCTATTGTGCTTTTGAGGTGCGTTGAAGATGATGGATCAAGCACATCGCTCCATGTCGACAATATCTGGAGAATCTGATATGCCGTCAGACCGAATAGCGTTAGACTGGGGGGAATGTGCCTGCAGGGCTGACATTCGGGCTCTTGGACATCCGGGGGCATTACAGTCCCAACCAAATCGGGTGCAGTGCCTTGTTGTTCAACATCCAATCGTTGCTATGGGAAAACGCCACGCTGCCTGCTAATTGCCAAAGAAGGACGGCAGCTCATCGATTTGACTTTTCATCTTCCGCCATTGGTGCATTACCGTGGTCTTACCCCTCTCATCGACCCACATCCAGGTCGTTCTTTCCTTTCCCGTGGCCCAATGGTTGCAACGGAACCCTTCACGCCCTACCAAGAACACGCCAAGAGCCTCGACGAACATCAAACCCCTCGATTGCATCGAGCACCAGAAGCCACATCGAGCGTTGCGCTGCACTCCAGGCCCGTTGCCATCCATGATCCATCGCCCAAATTGCTCCTCATCGTCATAGCACGTTCTTGAACGGTTGATCCGACTCTGTGTCCACGGGTCAAGAGCCATCCGGCTTGCCCGGCTAGAGCTAGGCAGCAACCAAAAGACAATGGCAAAGCCGGCTGCTGATCTTGCAAGCATGAAGAAACATGTTGCCTGCGATGAGTGCCGTATGCTCTGCTTGGCACATGGGGCAACATCCTGCGTATTGACTGCCTTTTCTAGGTGCGAGAAAACTCAAGTGCTCGGGTGAACTGGAAGGATGCTCGCGCTGCCGCCTCGAGAGCATTGTATGCCACTACTCGCACCAGAAGCCCATGGGCAGACCTCGAAAGCGCCGCCGAGCTGAAGAAGTCGAACATGAACAGCTAAGCGGTAGTCCAGCGGTGCCAAGAGACGATGGCACGTCTCCCGTGATACAACCTTCAAGGTCAGAGGATGTACTGGCTTCTGCACCAATTGAAGACTCTGGGCTGGATAAAGTCGCGCTCTCGTGGGATCCATCTCAACTGGATCCTGGGCCGGTGTTTGACTTGAGCGATTGGGACCTTGCTGAGGAGTCGGATCCGTATTTCAACGCAGATGGCGTGGTCCCGTTGCATCTTTCTATGCCAATCGACACGTTACAAACGAGCATGCCCGGTCTTGTGACGTCCGCTGATGAAGCTACGTCGACTCAAGTAACGTCCAGCGAAGCTTCTCCGCCGAATGGCCCTAGCTGTGCATGTCTGGCGAATCTCTATCTGACCCTTTCCTCGTTTCAATCGCTACCACCTCCATCGTTCCCTCTGACGAGTGGAAACCTTAAAATTGCAACAAACACTGCTCGCGATGTACTTCGCTGTCGGATTTGTCCCAAAGCTTTCAATTCTGCGTTTCAGAACATTTCACTCCTGGGCACCTTGTTACCTCTAATCATCATGGAGTATGCTAAGCTACTTCACCACATCGATGAGAAGTCCGCTAGTGGAGAATCAATATCATTCAGGATGGGTGACTTGAATCCAGCGTTGGTGCATCTTCATACCGGCACCCCTGATTGTCCTTTGGGATTCAACATTGAGCTTAGTGCTATCGAATGGCGTATGACAGCCAGAAAGGCGATAAGACAACAAGTCCTTGGTATCAGAGCCGATGATGGGAGCTTGAATAGTCTCATTGACGAACTGGAGGAACGGCAACATGCCTGGCACAATACACCCTATCCACACAACGTAACAAGTTACACCCCGGTTTGCGCTACTGATGAAGACAAAGGAGAGCGTGGGTGCTTGCGAGTGATTAACAGTTTGAGAAGATCGATTGAGGCATTGAAGCTCTCAGACGACTTCTTGAATCTATCTTAAGATTGTCCGTCTGCCGCACAACCCATCTCTTCTTTCCTGCGACTGGCCGTCTTAGATATCTCCGTTCTAAGAGGTTATTATCATCATCATCATCGTCACCAAACAAAACATTTGTCTGGGAATTCTGTAGGTGGATTATAACCAAGTTGAAATGGGTCTACCCAATTAATGCATGATATAATTGAAAAGTATCCATATATCTGTCTATTGTTCTGTATATCTTTGTGAGGCTACTAAAATGAAATATCGGAATGTTCTTCTATGTATTGGCTATATAATTATCTGCTGAATTTTCGCATCAAATTTCAGATTGCAATTATACCTCAACTACATCACCTACCGAGTCCTCCACCTCCAAGATGATCTTTATTGACCGACTTTCTTGACATTTGCCAGGACCCGCTCATCTCCCTCCGAACTACAGGTGAAACGATATACCTACGGCCACGGCAACACCTATGGTTGTCGCAGGATCCACTTGCTTTAGTACTGCCTTGGCATCACCAGCAACGAAAACCCCTTTGATGTTGCTCTCACCGAATGGGTCACTCCTTTAAAAGTTGGTGCTTGTTGCGTCGTGGGTTACCTCTACGCCAAGTTCCTCTACTATCTTGTCTCTTCCAACGACTTCGGTGCGTGGCTTGTCCATTAAGCATGGCGACGACCGCCGTTGTTGCAGAGGGAGTTGTGGGACAGGACTAGGGCTGAGCGGTGGACGCGGGCGAGACCGAGAGCGGCAGAGGGGCCGGCGCCAAGAATGAGGGCGTCGTAGATTTCTGATGTGGGAGAAGGCACTGTATTGAGTGCGTTGCTCGATTTAGGGAGTGAGGGTGACTGCCACTTTATGGATAGGGAATACAAACCGAATCTGTTGCGCGTGTTCCGATACTTTGTGGTTCTTAGATCATAGGATATTTCCTGTAAGATAAATTGAATTTTGTATAGATGAACGCCGCTGGCATCTTGCCATATATGCCCTCTGGGCAGGAGACTTCTCGAACCTAACGGGCGACGAGCGAGAAGTCCGCGATGGCTGCTTGAAGTCGTCCGACACTCGTCTATGCGCTTCTTTATCTCCACGGTACTTTTATAAGCCGGTGCTATGTTTCTGGCAGCCTCATTCCACGCTGCTGCCATGTCCTTTCCGAGACATCTCAAAGACCCACCGTCTCAGCTGGGCTCTCATTGACTCCGTATGACCCTCGAGGTCCTAACCCCGTCCCATCTCTTGAAAACCTTCACTCTCAATCAGACTGGCTATCCTCGGGCATCTGCTGCGTATTCGCAAGTTCCTAACCACGCCTCATCAGCCCCCTCCATCCAACGCCCCCACAGCTAGACGAGAAGGAACAACCATACCTCCTCCAACCTCGCCTTCAGATTCGGCAGCTGGCTCTCCTTGATCACCAATGTCTGGTCATCAAGGTCCTCGACAATGTAGTCGTGTTTGTCCTGGTCGATTTTGAGGATTATGGCTTTTATCGAGGGGTCGCATTCGACGAGGACGCCTGTGAGGGGGGTTAGTGAGTTGTGGTCGTGGGCGGTGGGAATGGATTGAAGCATTAGATTGAGAGATAGGCAAACCTTTGACGGCTTTGGGCATGGTCGTTGAATTGTTGGACTGTGCGGATACGCGGGCTTGTGTGAGCTGAGCTGCCTTAGATGCAACGGCTCAAATGGGAAAGCGCTTTCGAGATCCCTGTCGCGGATCAAGCGCCTTCCGCAACTTCGTTTTGTGCCTTTAATATTGATTCAAAACAAACAGCTTCTTACAGACGTAATTCCGCCAACTTCCGACACTTTGTTTCGTACCAGCACATTGATCAGTCATACCACTTCAGTGTCATGCTATCCTCTCTTTCACGGATCAAGTGATCTAAATTCTTCGCTCCTGTCTTTGTGTATGTGGTTCTCCCCCCCAACGAAGCGGCTTCCTCGGTTCAGCGTTGATCCCTTGATGAGGTACTTTCTAACTCCGCGAACACTCACTTACTCGACCCTGTAACATCGTCTCTCACAAATCCACAATGAAACGACTGTATCAACAATGCTGCTACTTGACATTCCTCCTACTACTGCTTCTCTTATGGGCCGGACCAATCACCGCACAGGTCACGTCTGACATGCTAGCCACACCCACCAGCCGACCCAGGAGCTCTATATCTCCTTTACCGATCGATCCAGATACCAGTGCAACCTCCGCAACCTCCTCATCTTCTACAACCATGCCTCCGGCAACAGATCCTGCTGCGGTTTTTGACAGCAACAACAACAACCAACAAAGCAACAGCGGCGTCCTGGACTACTACTTCCTCCTCCTCGCCGCCGTTGTCTTTATCGTGGGTCTAGTGTGGTGGTCACTCGTTCGTCGGAATCGAAAAAAGATGGCACGATCACGATACCATGGGCAATCTGCATTGGCAAGAGACCTCGAGGGTATGCCCGGAAGCAGACGCTGGGTAACCGGAAGGTTTAGGTCTTCGCGGGAGCCGGCACCAGAGGAGGGACTCGATGAGAGAGGGCAAGCACCACCACCATATATGCCCTCACCACCTGAGGCTGCGGTTCACCCTGATGCTACACATACCGAGCCAGGGGCCGGGCCGGCAATACCACTACAAGACTTGTCAGGCGAAGGCCAGAAGCCACCAAATTACGATGAACATGCACTTCCAGCTCGTGTTATTGTTGGCAACGCCGGGTCCTTGAACCTACCTTTCGCCCGCACCCAATCCAAGTGATTGGTACAGAAACTGGTACAGACACTGGTACAGACATAAGCAATTGAGGGCCGGGTTAAACACCGATAGAAGAGAAAGAAGGCACACGGTACGGATCAACTGACCCAGTGCTCTGGTTTGATGGTTCGGGATACATGAGGATATTCGGTCACGATGGGCTTGTTATGCTTGGGTATTTGAATGTTGAATCGACTATTAGGGTGTGGGACTTTTATTTCTCTTCTCAAAGGCGATAGGGATAGCATAGCGAGGCATTTTCGGGCAACCGACACGACCATTTGAAAGGAAGGCGTCCGATTATGCAAGGGAGGGTTGTTTGGCGTTTACCAAAAGGGAAAAATAATTCGGACTTCCAGCAATGGCAACTTTTTGACCCAACTTATTTCATCTTTGGTGATGAGTTATGCTCCCTTCCGATCTGCTGCTTAGGCTAGGTTGGCATGGCTAAAGCTTTCTCCCAATGTCAGATCATTCCACTTCCGTCGTCTGCTCTCCAGACTATCGTTCACTACGTCGTATGATATATTGTCCCTTTTGTTCTCTTTCCCTAGGCCTCAATCGAAAGCCTTGCTGAGTTGCCCGCCAAACTCCTTTGCCGCTTCGTCTCCTAATCCTCCTGAAATCTCATTCAATTCGTCATTGGACATGACCGGGTTCTTCTTCAATTGATCCTTCCTGTGTTGTGAATCATCCCAGTCAGCTCCCATTCTTCTACTTGCATGATATCACAATCTTAAAACCCCACTCACAAAAACCCCCTCGCCTTCTCTCCCCGACATGTTCCAACGCCTTCTCCTCCGCCTTCGCCTTCGCCTTGAAGAACTTCTCAAACATCCACTGCCCCATGTCGTCGCCCGCGCCGGAGAAGAATATCCCCGCGCCAATGGACACGAGGGTTGTGAAGATGATTACGCCAATGAGCCAGGGGCCGAGGCCGGATGTGTCGGTGGTGTCGGACATGTCAGGCTCGATTGGGGGGGTTTGTCGCGTATCAGGGGCTGGGTGGTTTGAGGGGGGGTAGAGGTCGGGTGTATAGACGGACGGTGGTAAGGTCAGGAAATAGGAAATGAAGCAGCGCTCAGCAATTGAGACTGTAGAAATATAGGTAATTGCTTGCGTTTGCTTGAATATGAAAGAACCGGATTTTGCGGTTTGTCAACAATGACGCTGCGGTGAGATAACAGAGCTGTTATCTTAGCGTACTATAGCTGGCTTTTCCTACTGGGCCGAGGTACAACTCGAACTTGAAGGCTTTCCTGTCCCGTCTACTCCCATCTCCCTTCTAGTTGTACTGACCTTTACTCTCAGTCATCCCCATCCCCATACGATCTTCTTTCTTTTGCTACCTCAATTCAAAGCCATAGACCGACCCTCCACCCCCAAGTCTCCTTCAATCTTCCTTCACCATGGCTCAATCCACCGTCCCCACTTACAAATACTTCAACGTGACCTATCCCGAACCATTCGTTGCCCATGTCGAAATCAACCGCCCAGACAAGTTAAACGCTTTCGTAGAGCCGTAAGCCCTCATCCCTATTACCCTACATACCCAGCTGACCTTATTCCCCCCGCCCAAGCATGTGGCTCGAACTCCGCACCGTCTTCGACCACCTCTCCCATGACTCTTCAACCCGTACAATCCTCTTGTCCGGCGCGGGTCCGAAAGGTTTCACCGCAGGCATAGATATTCGTTCCCAATCTACACCTCTTACGCGCGAATCCCAGAATGCTGCCAGTTCCTCTACACCTCCTGACGGTGCCCGCGCGGCCACACGCATACGGAGGCATGTCAATGAGTTTCAAGCATGTATATCATCCATCGAAAAATGCGAGAAACCAGTAGTGGCAATCATGCACGGATTTTGCTTTGGGCTTGGAATCGATATAGCATGCTGCGCTGATCTACGCATATGCGCCGTTGATACTAAATTCTCCGTCAAAGAAGTCGATGTCGGAATCGCCGCTGATATAGGGACTCTGACACGGTTGCCCAAGATCGTGGGCAATGGAAGCTGGGTCAAGGATGTGTGTCTAAGTGCAAGAGTATTTGGAGCTGAAGAGGCGGCGAAGGTGGGCTTTGTTAGCTGGGTTGGTGGAGGGAAAGAGGATGCGATAAGACAGGGACTTAGATGGGGAACAACGGTCGCTGAAAAGAGCCCGGTCGCTGTCCAGAGTACGAAGGAGCTGCTTAATTGGAGTAAGGACAGGACTGTGCAAGATGGTGAGTTTCCTAGATTGGCCGCGTGGGAAAGGGCAGTAAGGTTGCTATGGGAGCTGACTGACGCTCAGGTCTACGTTACACGAGTGTCTGGAACAGTTCTGCGATACAAACATCTGATCTCACGACGGCAATAAACGCAGGAATCCAGAAGAAGACCCCACGATTTGAGAAGCTTTGACCAAAGGTTCCCCATTCACAAGATAATATTGGGGGGACTGGAATGTTCCAAATTTCCTGACAATGCTCGGAATGTTGGACCACGTGTCTCACATTCCCATTCAGCGTTAGCCGTTGCTCCGCTTGCAGTTCCCATTGTATCGTCAAACGTGGCCAATAAGAAGCAGCTTGATAGGGCTCAATTGACGCCTTGTTGTGTTGAAGTAGGTACCATGGAATGCAAACCAATACAAATCTGGGGAGGCTGGTCCCCTTAGATAACCTGCGCATACTCCCCCTATTTGTTCATTTCTTTTTCAGTCATCGCATATCAATACCTTCTCTATCACGATTAGTGATTATCCGTACCACTATCGATTTGCAGTCTTGTTCTTTGCTTGACTTCAGCAGCCGAACTTTTCTGGATCGTTTGGTACGAGTACAATTGGGAGAGGTTCAACTTGACGCATGCGGACGTTCACCATGTTGTCCTTCAATCCAGCTGATTTTCCGTATCAATCGGAAAACAAAGGATTCGATTACGGGGCGCAAATCCTCGACGATCCTTTGGACGATTTCTTTAACCAATTCACCAATCACGACTCTGCAGAGTCGGGCAACAATGCCAGCGACGCCAACCCTTTTGGGTCAATCGATTTCCCAACGGACGAAGATACAGCATCAAGTGAAAGCTACAACAACACCTTCTCCGACATCGCGTATACAAACGCTAAGCGGGCACAACATCGTCCAGAAGCCAATAGCCTGCTCTCGCAGACGAACGGAAGCTCCCAGCCGCAAAGCTACAGAAGGGCTGCACGTACCGAAAGACAGAAGCCGGTAATTTCAGGGCTCGAGCTTCTCAACCTTGAAGGCAAACTACCTCCCTCGTCTAAGGCTCATATACCACCATTATCAGCCCCTGCAGCAACGCCAGCTTTCCCTCTACGGAGAAAGCCCAGATTCAACGCCACGCCCCCTGAAACGCTGCGTGATCGAAATCACCGAATCTCAAAAAGCCCTTGCAACGTTGCGGGCGACCCATCCAAGATGATACACCCTTCTTACTATTACCGACAGGAGATGCCCTTAGATTCGGAATGGACCCAACGCTTCGAGCACATCAGCCTCCAAACTCCGGGAAGTAACGCTCCGATTTCCCCTCCCCTGCCAGAAGGTCTATACCAGGATGAGCCAAACACGGACACTCAGACTCTTAGCCACAAGTTCTCTGGCGAGACTATTGCGCAAAACGGAAATATTTTTTTACTGAATGAGAATTATGCGGAGCCAAGCTCTGGGCAGCAATATGCCTCGGCGCAAATAGCAGGCTTTAGCCCTCTTCCCTCACCTGTTGCCTTCCAACGTCCGGAGACAAGAACAAGGCATCACACCAGGATGGCATCACATCACGTATCCCATCAAGGCCAGCATAGAGATCTTAGGAGAAACAAGGCAAAGTCTCAATCGGCATTGCCTCAACTTCGACCGGCATCATCGTGGACTCAGGTGGAAACCATCCCTGAACACTTCGATTACACTGTATCCCCGGGCCAGATTCAGCCATCATGGTTCGAAAATCTGCCAGACTCTGCAAGACCTTACGATGAGACCTCCATCGCCGCGCAATCGGCGCCTACTCTCGCACCTGCAAGCCAAGATTTCTCGCAAGGCTTGATGATGCAAGAGGATCAGTACTGCCAGTTCATCAGTGAGGATCCCTCAGACAACTATCTCGTCTCGCCAACAGCGACAGGCTTCGATGTGCACTCTCCTATCTTGTCTCCTGGCGTCAACCAGTTCCGGCCTCAAAGCCCATCCTCACCTTCATCCTCGCGCTCGCCATCGCCAGTGAGCCCCTCTAGAAGCCGCCGTCGACCGAAGCATAGTCGAAGGAAGTCCTCAGTAGGGACGCTCAAGTCGGCGAAGTCGGCGAGCAGCGTGTTCGTCAACTACACGCCTAGAGATCGGGAAAAGATTGTCAACAGCGTGGCACCGAGTGGGAGTTCCAAGACGAAGGCGCGGCGAGAACAGGAAGCGAGTGAGAAGCGGAGGAAGATGAGTTTGGCGGCGGAGAAGGTGGTGCAGGAGGCGGGAGGGGATATCGAGAAGTTAAGGGCTGCAGGGCTATTTGAGTTGAGGGATGGTTGTTGATGGGTGGTTACTGAAACCCTTTTCATCTTGAACGGAGCAAAGCCCCCCTACGTGTTTCGTAGATTTGAATCCTGAAAAGATATATGAGAATTACAGTATTTGAGGAAAAGTGCGTGCCACACTTACCACAGGGTTACTGTGCTTTACCTTACGAGCCTACCGCCAAACCATTAAATCGTAATTAAACGATTCAGCTAATCGAATGCCAACTTTACATTTTCTAAAAAACAGGTCATTCGTTTCTAGTATTCCGTAACGTAGCTTGAAATCGATAAACATCTAAATGCAATACATGTAGAAATTGAACGATATGTACACAAAAAGAAATGATTCGGTTCGAGACTCGGTTTAACAAGTTCGTTAAGCGCACTGTTCAACGACACTCAACATCATTTATTTTCTGATTGCAGAAATGTCTGTTTTAAGCAAATTCGACACGCGAAAAATTGTTTGATTCTCATACAATGGTATGTGGTGATTACTGTACGGAATAAGCTCATTGAATATGGATGATACTGTTTGTAATTTACTCAGAACACTACATAATGTGTTGAGATAGGGCTTCGTTTTTGTATCCAAAACAACGAAAGGGGCAATGCTAAGCTTTTCTTAGCTTGGCCGTTTCTCGTCTAACAACGGAAATCAGAAAGGCTAAGACGTCGGTTCTACCCGGTCCCGAAACATGCGGGTTTTTTTGATTGCCATGTATGCACTCACTATGGCTCTCTGACACTCGGCGGAGAGGTCCATGAGCGGATTTCCCCTCCGTCATACTCTACTTAATCAATAATAATTAATTCACATCACCTCCGCCAGCGACATCGATGATCCACCTCCACCTCCCCTCCACCTCCTTGTCGCCCGTGTAGTAACAACCCTTCGCCCTTTCCCATTTCACGCGTCTATGTGCGGGCTCACATCCCTACACTAAAGTTGTGCGACAATTTTAGCAGTTAAACACGTCAAACTTTCCTCAATTCGTTTCGCCACAACCTCCGTCGATGATACTACAACTTTCACCAGCACTCAGAACTTGAAGGGAGCCCGGCTCCACTGTCCCAATCATGGAGAGGAACTCCGAAGAAGGGGGCACTAACATTCTACCAATTCCACCTCCGCTAGAGTTCCCTTTTCCACCCAAGAGCAACAGCATCCCTGCTGGCGTTCTGTCAAGCCCTGCTACCAACGGAGTTACATCCACAAATGGAAAACCCACTGCCACCAGCGCCCGAGCGTCTCAGGCAAATGGCTCGGCTCCGGAGGAGCTTGGGAGGATCGCGTCAAGGCCACGGCCAGCATTGGCAAATAACAAGTTCATGACAGAAAGGCCTGTGCCAGCGCAGAGAGGGTCGCTTTTGGGCATGAGAAGGGGCAGGACCGGGAATGTACGCACTGCTCTACAGAATGCGGCTTGGCAATCGGATTCTTCATCGTCTAGTTCATCGTCGTCCTCGGAAGACGAGGACGTGGCCAAAGGGCGACCTGCTTATACGGCCAGAAGGTCGACGAGGGGCAGAGCCGGAAGCGATAGCATGAAGAAACAAAGGGACGGTGACGAACAGTATTCGAGGTTCAAGGTGGGGAACGAAAATTTCAAGACAAAAGGCAAGGTATCGAAAAAAGATGGACGATTGAATATCAGCGTCAACGAGACAACGAACCGAGGATATCTTGCGAAGGCACTTGGTGCTACCTTGAAGAACCACTTCTACCCTGGCGACCATAAAGAAGATCAGGAGCAGCCGCTTTCACCGCTCCACGAAGAAGACGCTAATCGCCGACCAAACTTTGCGACAAGACTGTCCGCTTTGTCGACTGCTACGTCCATCGAGGCCGCGCCAATACCTAAATTGAATATTGTCATCATGGTTCTTGGAAGCCGGGGGGATATTCAGCCCTTCCTGAAGATTGGCAAAGTGCTCCAGGAGGAGCATGGGCATCGAGTTAGGATAGCATCGCACCCGGCTTTCAAAGATTTTGTCGAGCATGACACAGACTTGGAGTTTTTTTCTGTGGGAGGTGATCCCTCAGAATTGATGGCTTTCATGGTCAAAAATCCCGGTCTCGTGCCTTCAATATCTACAGTCAGAGCTGGGGAAATAGGCCGGAGACGCGACGCCTTTGTCGAAATGTTTGATGGGTTCTGGCGAGCTTGTATCAATGCTACAGATGCAGAGGGTGATGCGTCAAACCTACGCATGATGGAACAAAATCGTCCATTCGTGGCCGACGCTATCATTGCAAATCCCTCTTGTCTCGCTCACATCCATTGCGCTGAACGACTTGGGATACCGCTTCATCTAATGTTTACTTTTCCTTATACCCCCACGCAGGCATTTCCGCATCCTTTGGCGAACATTAAGAGTGGCAATGTTGATACCAACTACGTTAATTTCATGTCATATCCGCTGGTCGAGATGATGTGAGTCAAGCATAAACCTCGTTGAGATTGACACTGACGAAATCAGGATATGGCAAGGGCTTGGGGACTTGGTGAATCACTTTCGTGTCAAGACCCTAGGACTAGAGCCTGTGTCCACACTCTGGGCACCTGGCCAGCTTTTTCGGCTGAAGGTGCCTTATTCGTATCTCTGGTCCCCTGGTTTGATCCCCAAGCCGGCAGACTGGGGTCCTGAGATAGACATTGCAGGGTTCGTATTCCTTGACCTCGCGTCTTCCTTCGAACCACCCGAGAGCTTGACAAAATTCCTGGAGGAGGGAGAACCTCCTGTCTACATCGGCTTTGGGAGCATTGTCGTGGACGATCCCGATAAGTTCACGTCCCTGATATTCAAAGCTGTCGAGAAGGCTGGTATCAGAGCACTGGTCAGCAAGGGATGGGGAGGTTTAGGTGACGAAGGAAACACTCCAAAAAATATCTACATGCTGGAGAATACCCCGCACGACTGGTTGTTTCATCGCGTCAGTGCAGTGGTTCATCACGGCGGTGCCGGTACAACAGCTATTGGTCTGAAGTGTGGCAAGCCTACCATGATCGTTCCGTTCTTTGGCGACCAGCCTTTCTGGGGTGCCATGGTAGCAAAAGCAGGGGCAGGTGCTCACAAGGCTGTACCGTACAAGAAGCTCACTGCTGATGCACTTGCGGAAGGCATTAGACAATGCCTGACTCCGGAGGCCAAAAAGCACGCCCAAGAACTTGCGCACGATATCGAAGTGGAGGGTGATGGAGCTAAGAATGCTGTTGCGTCTTTTCACCAGCACTTACCATTGCGAGGTCCCACTTCTATGCGCTGCTCCGTTCTCCATGACCGTGTTGCAGTATGGTCGCTCAAAAAGTACGATCTCAAGCTCTCAGTACTCGCTGCTGAACTACTAGTCGAGCAGAAAAAGATGAAGTGGCATGATCTGAGACTAGTGCGAAACTGTGATTGGAACGACTTCGGAGGACCAGGCGAGCCCTTGACAGGTGGAGGCGCTGCCATTGCTAGTTCTGCTGTTGGCGTGTTCAAGGGTGTTGGTAGCATGCCTGCGAGGTGGGCAAAGACACTTAAGAGAAGAGAAAGGAATGAACAGAAGAAAAAACACCGGAGAAAGAGTAGTCAGGTGAACCGATCGCTAGCTCACAATGGACCTAAAGAAAGTAATGGATATGTTAAGACTCCCGCTGGTGGTGAATTAATGGGAGGTATGTCTGAAGGTGTGCAGAAAGAAGCTGGAAGGGGTGGAGCTCTACCCAATGGTACTACAAATCAACTACCAGAGCATGCGGTCGACGGTGAAGAGAACGAGGACAATGTTTCTGTGGGAGCGGATGGGTCACAAGAGAACATAGCGCAGGATCTTGCTGAGGATACCGGTCATGGACTGGCCAAGAGCGGCCAGGCTCTCGCTAAAGGTGAGCTCTTTTTACTACAATACTTTCATACCTGGCCCGTTGAGCTAATTGCCATCCACAGCACCCATGGACCTTGCTCTAGCCATCGCTCAAGGCTTCCACAACGCCCCACGTCTCTACGGTGACTCCACCGTTCGTCGCCCCACCCGTATCTCAGGCTACCGCTCCGGACTCCGCGCCGCCGGCGAGGAATTCGCCTTTGGCATCTACGACGGCGTTACTGGCCTCGTCTCGCAACCATATCGCGGCGCGAAAGAGGGTGGCGCTGTCGGCTTCGTTCAAGGTGTCGGCAAGGGTATCGGTGGGTTTGTGCTAAAAGATCTGGCGGCGATTATTGGACCAATTGGGTATACAATGAAGGGCGTGCATAAGGAGCTGATAAAGGGGAAGCAGCCGACAGCATTCATTCGCAAGGCGAGAACTATTCAAGGTGGTAAAGATGTGCGTGCACTCGACGAGAAAGAGGGGAAGGTGGTGAGGGAGAGGATGGATGCGGCATGGTTAGCTATTCTGGAGATCAAGAAAGAGTTTGATGAGACGAAGAAGGAAGGTCTGGTTGGAAGGATAGCTCTAGCTAGAGAGAGCCGACGGCTCAAAAAACAAGGTGGATTCGAAAGTGTAGGGAAGGCGCAGAAGGCGTTGAGGAAGTGGGACGGCGAGCGGAAGGGGATTTATCATGATGAAAAGGCTCGTGGCAACGGCTACTCTCCAGAAGCGGACGCCGCAGGGCAAGCCGACGGTGTCGTGGAGAACGGGGTCTCCTCGCAAACCGCAGCCAAACAGGAGAGGAAGGCCAGGAAGGAGGTGAACCACGCTCGAGCCGTTACCTATGATAACCAAAAGAATGCGCAAGCACCACCTTCAGCCAACGGTCGCTCAACCACTCACACAGCTACCGACAGAAAGCTGCAGTCAAAGGGTGTTGTTGCCGAAGATTTCGCCCCTGAAACACCGATGCCAGAGAACAGTGGGCCGATCTATTTGGAGGAACATATCGTGACTGATGAGACAAGTCCTGAGAAAACGGAGCATAGTCGGAGTTTGCCGACGCATGGGATGACGTTGGGGGGAGTGTAAGGAGGTGGTGGTGTGGTTGGGATATGTAATTTTCCTGCAGTGGATGAATAGGAAACGGGAAGGGTACAGACATGCCAAGCTTTCTTTCCTGCTTTTGTTCTTGCGAAGAGACACTAGATACCACATTTCCTTTCGTTGGCATTAGCGATGGTGTTAAGGGTTCTAAGAGCCGAAGATTGATAGAAGACGGGATTTTTTTCATTTAGCTTCTGTCGGCGAGAGAGGTAGATTTTTGTAATAATCGAAACTCGATTCAATGATTCGTTCAAACGGTTTTCTGGTAGAATGACAATCAAGGAAAGAAGTTGTTGTAGAAACATTTGGCAAGGAAGAGCAGCAGCAACCTCTCCCCATCTCCCCCAACCCAACCCAAAACAACCCAACCCAAAACAAAACAAACCACCCAACCGCTTGCTTCCTCCAATCCCGTCTTACAATCTCCATAGGAAGCGTGGGGGGATCGAGGCGTTTTTCGGCTATGGATTTTTTCTGTTTCTGCGTCGCGGAAGAGGGATGGGGTGGGATGGAGATAGAGTGGCGCTGGATCATTGGTAGCGTAGGATTTGGGCGTGGGCAACAAGGAGAGACTTTGGCTGAAGGGGGTGGGTGGGTAGGGAGAAATGTTACTGAAGTGGGTGAAGGGATGGGTGAATGGATGCGACATAAGGGCGAGGGGGACGCTCTGCTTCCAACCCAATTCGTGGAGAATTTTTCACTGTCATCGTACTTGTTGGGTTTTAGATCTCAAGGCAGCAGATATCGAACTCGCTTTATGTAAGGTATGCTTACGGTAAGTAAGTAGTAGTCTATTCAACCAAAAATACCAACAACCTTCCCTCGAAGTTACTACTTACATTACATGCCCACATGTTCATATCCCCTGAAAGTATTTAAAGTCATCTCGAAGCTCTAGGATATATATATATACACTTGGAGTTTTTGGGGGGGGTTTTGCCGGGATACGCTCGTCGTTTATGTACTGTACGTTGAGGAATTAGTGGGAGGTGAGGTGAGGTGGTTAGGTAGATCGTTCATGGCGGTCGGCTTTTTAACAATGCTTATTGATGGATTTGATTAAGAGACATAGTCATGAGTTGAAATTCAAGTCAAGTCACGTATGCATCTTCTGATTACAGTAGAAGAAGTCTATCTATCTAGATAGCAAGTCAGTTACATTACCCCGACTGTCAGAATCTCTTCTTTTTAAAACAAAACAATTCATAGATTGTTATCGTTCCGTATTCACACAGTCGCCCATTCACCTTATAAATTATAAGAGCAAACAAAGTATAGAAAGCTCAGATAATATGCTTTCTTATTCCACCCTGCGTCATATCGCTATGTATATCAATGGGTTGTCAAAAGATGAGATCGGAATGTTCGAATCAGCCAGCCCTTGGTTGAATCACCAACTTGTTAGTAAGATCTAGGAACGGTCGTGGACCTTCTCGTAGGTAGTTAATCAGTCAGATATTTTGCAATCACAGTGCATGAATGATCACATATTAAGCCAGGGAATACATCTGGTTTGAAGCCTATTTAGCCAAACTAATTACACGGATTTTAAACCCTTTTTCACCGAAGCCCTTTCGTATCCTCAATTCCATATGGCCGTTGACATCGTTAGCCATAAAAGCCAATCACAACGCCTCCGCACATACGCCCTGTTGCTTACATGCGCCGTTCGCTAAGCGGAGAGATCACGTCAAGGAAAAGAGACTCCAACGTCCAGACTACCCCTTGGCGAGCTGGATCACCAGCTTGTTAGTGAGGTCCAGGAACGGCTGGGGGCTCGTGACGTCCTTGTCGAGTACTCGATACCCGGACCCCACCAGCTTCTTCTCCGACTCATTGACTGCAACCTCTAGTAGAGTCTCGTACCCAGCGCACTTGAAGTCCACCAGGTAGGTGTCTTGCTCCAGCGTGTACAGCTGCACGTCCATGTACACATAGCACGCCGAATCGCTCGGCAATGGCGCGACACTAGTGGTGGATCCAGTCGCGGAGCTCAAGCTGCCAATGATGCTGCCGCGGCGTAAACCCTTGTCTTCGTCGTTGAGGTCGATGCGGCTGCTATGAGCAGAGTTGTTATGCATGGTACCGGGAGGGAACATGCCATCCTTGAGCCAGCGGACGTGGATGACCCAGGGATCCTTTGGGATATAGCCCGGTGGCATCACGTTGATGTCGACATCGTCATCGTTCTCAGAGTCGGAATCATCAGGGTTGGGGTGGCTGCTACCGGTAGGTTTCTGAGCGTTGGTTTCGGCGGCAAAATTGGGCATGTAGTCAGCTGGATGGTGATCGTCGCGACCATGCTTCTCTTTCTCGGGGCTATCGGAGAGTTGAGATTCAGTGATGTGCATAGCTCCGGCGACATTGACGTTAATTGGACCAGACTCATGTTTAGGTGTTCCTTTGGGAGGCGGTACATGCCACTGGGCACCCTGAGCCTTCAAAGCTTTGTAGATACATGTGATAGCGTCGAGTGGCTGATTGCGGCTACGGATACCAAATTGCCATTTCGTCTGACGACCCTTCTTGGAACCACTCTGGTTTGCATTCTCAATATTCTCAGCAGGGTTGGCGGTGATGTTCTGGAGTTGGATTGTGGAGCGAGAATGTGGTTTCAGACGCCTCACAGTGGCTGCTTGCTCCTCACTGGACTGCTCCTTTGCGTTGGGTTCGAGTGAGAGCTTGGAGAAATACTCAGCTTCATGCGGTTCAAGTGGTTCGCCTTCGTCCTCGAGTCGTGTTGCTTTGCGCTTAGCCATGTACTGATTGTGGTAGTATGGCATGCTGCTGGCGAGGATGCCGATCTTGCTGACATATTCTTTCTCAGGCGGTTCGTCATCAGTAGGTTCAGGTGCAGGCACATTCGCAGCCTCTGCTTGATCTGCATTGTTGTGTGCATGAATACTATCAACATCGGCATTTGATGCATCAGCCAATGGCGAGGCCATGATCTGAGGTGTTGGTGGCATGTGGGAGTTCCACGCTGGTGGTGATGTAGCGAGGAATGGTTGTAGGTTCGATGCTGTGGTGAGGTTGGCTGTTGATCTGACGTTAGCTTAAAGTGAGGCCGAAAATTGATAGTAACAACTAAGTGCAGTCCGGTCGAGGCTAGCAACCACAAAGTGATAAAGGCAGCGAGACAATACGCATGTAAATCATTATCAGAATCTTACTTACGATTTGTCTGCATGATCTGGTTCTCCCTCACAATCAGATACGCGTCCTTGATAGCATTCGGCTCGTTTTTGCCCAAAGCATCTTGCACGTCGTCTTTGGCATATCCCATCGTCTTTCCTAGCTTACCGACCACAGAGTCGTGGATTTGTTCCTGAACCGCAGGCGGCTTCCCTGGCGCCAGTTTACGTGGATCTATGGCCTTGTTGGGATCAACACCTGTGTCGATGAATTCCTCGACAGGCTGTTTAAGGTAATCTTCGAGATCCTCGTTGAACCATGGGTCTTGGCGGATCTCTTGGATTGTGATACGCTGGACAGGGTTTACCTTGAGCATCTTATGGATGATATGCCTCGCTCCTTGTGAGATAAAATTTGGCACGTTGTAACTGCCAGCTGATATCTTCTTGAAAAGAGTGGGAATGAACTCGTCATCGAACGGGAGGCGGCCAACAAGCAGCACGTACAGGATCACACCACAGCTCCAAACATCCACCTCAGGTCCAGCATACAGTTTGCCAGAGATGACCTCGGGAGCAGCATAATTGGGGCTGCCACAGCTGGTCTTGAGGAAATTGCCGTCCGTCATGATATTGCTCAGCCCGAAATCAGCAATCTTGACATTGAGATCGTTGTCGAGTAGGAGATTCTCCGGTTTCAAGTCTCTATGTACGATCTTGTGGCGATGGCAATATTCGACAGCACAGACAATTTGCTGAAAGAAGCGCCTAGCTTTGGCTTCTGCCATCTTTCCGTGTTTGACAAGATAGTCGAAGAGCTCTCCTCCTGCATATTCTAAAACCATTATAATGTCTGTTGGGGTTGTAATGACAGTATACCTATATAAGTTAGCTTCATCGTCTGTCTCGAGGTACTAAGGGCCTCTGACAGCTTGATAATATGAGGATGCCGAAGCAATTGCAGGTACTGAATCTCTCTCTCCACTCTACCAGCCATATCCCGAGATATGAGCTTCTTACGGGAGATGATTTTCAAAGCCACTTCCTGTCCGCTGATTCGGTGTACCGCAAGCTTGACCTTTCCAAATGATCCCTCTCCTAATGTCTTCTTGACACTATACTGTCCAATGCGTTGCCCTGCACGGCCTCCCGTAGGTAAATCACCGGCATGACTACCAACATGTTGGGGTTCGGACGCAGTTGGTCTACTCGGAGCTGGTCGTTGCGCGCGGCGGTCTCCAGGATTGGACAGTGACATTGAGAGCTCCTCATCGTCAAACGTGGAAGCCATGGTGTGACCGCTGAGGTGCCTTACAGGTACTGATGGTTGATTCAGATCTTTGGATTCTTGGCGTCAGAACTTGGTCGCCTGACATGGAGTAATGTCTTGGTAATGCTACAATGTAGCCCAAGACACTGACACAGAAGGTGCAATGCAGTATACTCACAGGCAACTAGAGTAGATTACTCGATCCCTTCGAGGTCAGTCTCAACTTCGGACGATACAGGTTTTGAGTCGTTGTGGTTGTGGTTGTGGTTGGTCTCGGTGTTGGTGCCTGAGGTTGGGACTGGCCTTCGCAGAATCGCCACAACAGACGCGGACGTGCGAATTGGCGCCAAACAGCTCGAAGTCAGTCGGAACACCCTATGAGGCGCCTATCTACGGCGATTTGACTCATTTCATGAAGGTGGTGTGGAGGTAGAAGGGTGGGGGACGAGGTTGAAATCACGAAAGGACGTCGATCAAGATCGCACTAAGACCCCATGGAAATTCGCACAACCACGAAATGTCACTAAAGTGTCGGCCAGTGAATGCGTGATACTGATGGATTGCAACCGCACTGAGGTTGCGGTGAAGTGGTAAAGACTGAATGAGATTGATGATTGAGCTCTACTGCTATCTACCTATTCTATTCTTGGCAAAGAGGCGCCGGCGGCGAGATATCGCTTCCCGCTCCGTCAAGCGCCCACAATAACCAGGATGAGAACATCAGAATAATGAAGAGATTCATGGACAAGGACACTGCTCATGCATGATCAAATCGTTGCTTATTAGGGTTATGTGGTGAACTTTATCCGGTTGATGGAGAAGGCTTCGAGCGCAAATAAGACTCTGTTTTCGATGTTTCTATTCGAAAACTCTCCGTCTCCATTTCAGCAAGCTGGACTGCTTACCTCCGTACTATGGATGCTATTTCATCTTCATGTCACAACTTGCGAGCTTCTGTCCAGTCTCATGTTCATTTCCCTTGGGGCACTTTGATATCATTGACCGCTCACTGAATACTACATTAAACATTTCGATAGAATGCCAACATAGATCCACAGGAGGTACCTGGTTCCTTGGCATTTGGGGGATGAAAGTACAACACGCAGTTCTGCATTACCGAATTAGGGTCCTCCAAACACTTCTAAGCTTGTCCTAGTTGATGTAATTACTAGCCTTCAACTGCAAGCCCACCACGAGAACCCATGATTTTTAAAATGTCTTAGAAAATCCGAACATACTTCGGTCTGGTTGAGAAGCTTTGTGAGCAACGAAAACGACCTCGAAATGGTCTTTTCACTTGTCGACTTATCCACCACGCTTTGGATAAAAGTATCCATATCGGAAGCCAGAAATTGGAGGTTTACAGGGTCGGAATATCATCATCTGGAGTAGCTGAACCACGACGATTTAAAGGCACACCATAATTCCCTCGGCGACTGGGCAGGAAATGGAACGGCATTAGCGACTTATGGCCACTCCAATAATGACCGGTATTAATGCCAACTGCTTCATCCCGGGTTCCTTGCTCCAATGCTGCTGGTAAAGGGCACTTCAGCTGTTGGTAACCGTGATAGGTCTGCAGCATACGTGATGATTATTGCTCGTTGCAAAGCTTCATAGCGATGTTCTAGGGCCTTTGCTGAAGGAATTACCCTTCGAATCTGGTGGTAACAGCACTTCGAGGAGTAGCCGATTCACAGTGCTTACGGTAGCACCTGACGAAGAGGCCTTCCCAGCTAGCAAGATGAAATGTTTCTTGAAACCGTCGAGTGTTTAGTTCAGAGTTTTCTCTTCTTCCCGTAGACGTTGGACGACCTTCTCTCGTAGGAAAGGACTCAAGCCCAAGCTACGATTTGTCATTAGCTGCGCCTCCAGTACTGCAGATTGAGACTTTTGACTGACATGCCATCCCGTGTCACCACCCTGTAACTACCCGAATTCTGGTAATGCCCATGTCCATCGACAAATTTGCCCTCCGCGTCTACTTCCAAACTTCCAAAGATGTCTTCAGGCCAAGCTATTCTCCCGTAATCAGGTGGGTTTCTCCGATCAGATACATGGATGTATCCGCCATGTCCACCTCCTCCTGCACCACCCTGGCTACTGGCGCCACCAGCACCATCCCCACCAGCCCCGCCGCCTCCCCCGTAGTTCGTGCCTCTTCTCTTTTTTTGTTGAGGGAATAAGGCTCCACCTGAACCGAGACTTGAGCCCGCAGTTGACGCAAAGGCTTGTGCTTGAGACATCACATCGGGGTCTTGATAAGCATACTGCGACATTACTGATTGAAGGATATTGAGGAATTCGTGATTTTCGACCAGCGAGTCCGGGGTAGGAGGTATTTTGGTTGTAGTCCCGATGGCTATTCTGGACTTTGGCGGCGAGGTTGGGAGAAGGGAGAGGATGTGGCTATTTATTGTACGTTCATCTTGAAAGACATACTGTCACGTGTGTCAGTAGGGTCAACTGTAAACCGATTCTTCGATTTCATACAATATGCGGATTTCCCTCGAGGATAGTTATGGATCTTCGGGTTACGGCACTTACAGGCCGTGAAACTCTGTGTATATTCCGGGCAAACATGAAGAAGACCTTGGTGTATAATGTGAATGAATACCTGATTGAAGCGATTCAAGATTCAAGATTCAAGAGAAAAGAGAAAAGAGAAAAGAGGTATCAATCGCTGCTACGGTGACGAGGTAGAGCTCGAGAGCGTTAGCGTCAAAAAGCTTAGGGTTTTGCCGAGGAACGAGCTTAGTGGGGGCTACGGATAATCTCCCAACAGTTGTGTAGAAAATCTCCATTGTCAAGGCCATCGGCCATGTCGAGGGTAAGGTAATATCAATGATACATATGATTATGAAGCGGTCTGTCAAGCTGTGCACTCACTACGTTAGATGCATGATACTACCTTACTACTCGTACTACGTAGTAACGCAAGTAGGTTCGTACCTTAGGTTCAATGGAAAACATCCCCCGCTACTTTACAGTTTCTCTTGGCCAATGTTCCCCCCACCACCCCACCAGCTTCTCAAGTGCCTGCCCACTCAACAACATGTAATCTGCAGCTACAGCGGAGCCAGCTCCCATGCATGGTCCGGCCTATGAAAAGCTTTGCAACTGAGCTATCTTCTATCCTTATGTCCAGGTTGCCCGCACCAATCGCGCCATTTCCTTCCCTTCGTAGTATTCACTTGGAATTCCTGGAACCCATTTTCGCCGTGAGAGAGCGCGAGTCATATTTACAGTCCATTCTCGCAACTCTGTTCTCATCCCCAATCGCATGTTAGAGACTACGGAGAAATGGACAAAGACATAGCGGTCGAGGAACTACCACAGCAAGTGAGCAAGGGAGCTGGGAACGATGTCTTCCACGAGGACCGAGAGATAGGTCCAGAAGCCGTGAATATTGAGAGAATTGAGAAAGTCTACCGGTGAGCATTGCACAGCCTTCAAGGCGAGAGATTTGGCTGTATAACTGTATAAATAGGAAACTCGATCGAAGGATCATACCAGGCATGTTGGAGTCCTACCCCTGGAGCTGAGTTCTAATAAAATGCCAGCTTTCTGGGTCCTATATTTCCTCTGCTCAGCAATACGTTCGAATGTCGGTCTTTCTCAGACTATGAATATTAAGGAAAAGCATGATTTGGGACATGAGTTGCATTTGACCGGCAAACAAATATCGACTGGACTCGCGCTTTTTTATGTCTGCTATGTCCTTTTCGATCTCCCGTCCAACCTTGTCATGACAAGACTTAGCCCGCGTGTCTGGATGAGCAGGATCGTAATTGCTGTGGGAATTATAGGTAGCTGCATGACTGCAATGAAGGCAGCATGGAGTTTCTAGTATTGTTCTCGGTTCTTTCATCGGGATACATCGTAGCTGACAGTCAGAATAGCCTCCTTCGTCTGCTCTTGGGTATCGTCATTGCTGGTATGTGGCCAGGTATGGCTTACTACCTAACTCTGTTCTATCCGCCATCTCGAACAGGTAAAAGGATAGGTCAATACTTCACCGCAGCCCAAGTTTCCGCCGCGGTGGTTGGCCTCGTGTCCGCCGGATTTCAAAAAATGGACGGTCTTGGCGGGCTTGTCGGCTTTCAATGGATGTTCTTACTCTACGGGCTGGTGGGTATTATCGTTGGCATAAGCCTGTTGTGGTGGCTGCCAGATCGCCCATTACCGCCAGGAGAGCTTCCTGATCGCAGTGGCTGGCACAAGTGGATTCCTCAAAGTCGACCTGCACTGACTGGCGAAGACGCCCGAATCCACTACGAGGACCTTACCCGGGTTTACCATCGTCGGCCCTGGTCGATGATTGATCTGTGGCACGTGGTCACTGATTGGCGACTTTGGCCGTTAGTGATGATGTACTTCGGGGTTGTTGGGGTTGGGATCGGAGTCCAGAGCTACGCTACCGTGATCTTACGAGCGACGAACGAACATTTGACCGGCATTCAGCTCAGTCTGCTTTCTGCACCAATCTGGATTGTATGATACTCTTACTTCCCAGAATTAGCTATACTCCCACTTACCCTCAAACCAGATGGATCTAATCGCCATTCTACTCGTCACGCCATTTTCTGATCGCTTCCATCGCCACCGAGCTTTGTTCTTCAGTGTGCCAGTTTGCATACAGATCATAGGGCTACTGATGACAACCTATGCAGGGAGCGCCGCAAATCCTTGGCCCAGATACGGTGGTCTTCTATTGATCGGTTTTGGCCTTGGACCAACCGTTCCCATTACGATGACCTGGACAAATGAGATCTTTCAGCCACGGCACGGCGAAGTCGGCGTTGCAGCAGCTGCTGCTCTTGTGTCTGGACTTGGTAACCTGGGTTCTATTCTTACGACATATGCACTTTTCACTGGCTGGGCTGCGGATGCCAAACCCGGGAGAAAGCAGTATAGGAAGAGTACGCTCGTCATGGTTGGAATCCTCTGTATTTCTATCCTGAGTGCAGTAGCTATGACACTGCTCCTTCGATTTGTTGGAAACGGACCAAACGCGAAGCACGTTAGCAGCGGTAGTTCGACGAGTGAGGGAGAGGGTGTAATTCAAGATGGTGCTGCGCGACGAGAATTGCAGGAAAGAGGATTAGGCCGCTTATGGTGGAGGCGGTGAAATGACCACAATGCTCCAAACTCATCTTTAGGCGGAATGCAGGACGTCTCAAGATGAGGTTGAAACAGACCGTTGGGAGATTTAGAATAGGGCTATTCATATACATAGCAACCGATACATTCAGCGACCCATAAGAACGTAATCGAAAAGGGTTGAAAATGCGTTAGAGATTATCTTGGCCTTCAAAACTATTCGAGCATGCGATTCGCGCTATGATTTAACTAAGTACCTAAGGTACCACTGGATAGAGCGTATGGCCTGCACACTCGCCAGCATCCTGCATCTCAGCAGCTACTCACCATAGACATTGGTCTTTTATCAACATTGGAATTACGTATGCACCAAAGGCAGCATCGATAGCTATCTCTGCCTCTGTTGTAGACGAAACGTTCAGACGTAAGCAGTTGCTGTATGGGTCGTACGTGTATTGGATTATCCACGACTGTAGAGCCAAGTGCTTGTGGCCTGAATAGCTCAATTCGGATCATCACAGATGGGGCGGCAGATGAGACTCTCAAGACACGATAGGATCAAAGACCAGTTGGCCAGGGTCAGTCGCTGTCAAGTCAGTAAAGGAAGGTTTCGAAGATAAATACCGCGTAGGTACCATTAGGTCCGAAGAGAACCTCCGTAGGTATGCAATAGAAATAAATATCAAGCCAGCCAATGACTTCTGTGATCACCTGCTGCGTGGCAGATGCTGTAACCGTTTTTTTGGCGCCACAGGAGTGACGTCGGCGGCTGCTGGGGCAATCACTGCAAATCTTGCTTACTACTCAGCAGTCTTGGCGGCAGGATTCCAACGGAAGCTACGAGAGGAATTAGAAGTAGTAAAGTATGACGCGAGAGATTTGAGAACAATAATAAACCCTTTGTCCCTCCGGATCTTCTACCATTATCCACTCCTCATACCTAAACACTTCAGTAAACAATCAATCGCCAACAGCTGTACACCACATCGCCACACCCCAACCTAATAACCCACATTCTTCGCGATGGCACAAATAATAAACCTGGGCCTAAGGGGCTTGCAGGTAAGTTGCGGTTCCTCTTGGTCGCGTCCAGCAGTCATTGACCTGTCTTTAGTTCTTCTGGGCTCTCCTCATTCTAGCTTTGACCGGTAACATGATCCACGATGCGACCAAGGGGAACCCGTCTACAATCAACTTTGTTATGTTCGTCGCAGTATTCGCCATGCTTTCACTCATTTACCTGATCGCCGCGACCGTCAACGAGGGCTTTGCGATATCTCCCTTCTTCATGTTAGCTGCCGATGCGCTCAATACACTCTTCTTTCTTGTTGGAGGAATCGCACTCGCCGCGTCGCTCAACGTACACAGCTGTAGCAACTCGGTATGTCTCCACGGCAACAAGATCAAGCAAGCTCGTAGTGGACTAATGCGCACACAGGACTACCTAAAAGCTAATGGTATCACCAATGGAGCAGCCAACATGAAAAAAAGGTGTCACGAAGCGCAAGCTGTAACTGCTTTCTTGTGGTTTGGTTTCGCCACTTTCCTCGGGTCGTTGGCGTTTTCAGCTCTTGCGGCCCGCGGCGGCGGTGTTCGCACTGGCGGTATTCGTAGAGGTGGGCCTGCCATGTCCCAGGCCTAGATGCAGGTGAGCAGCACGCTTGTTATCATCATCGCTGCTCCTGTAATGTAGAATGTAGCTGACTTTTTGAAGGAATCGGCAAAGTCTGAAGATCCCACCGAGGGTTGAACGCACTCTCGCTTGAACGCCACGGAACATTGCGTGGGCCCACAAAACTTGTACAATTCTAGTGTACGTCTTTTTCAGGAGAAGGCCGGTGTTGTCTTGTTGTTTGGTCCCGATGGCCAAGGAGCGAATTTTCAAAATCCCCATGTTTTAGGCTAGATGGTAATTTAATGGATAATGGTCAACAGAATCAAGGCATCAGCTGCCATCCAAGATACATTGAATACTAATGTAACTTGGTTGACAACTCATCCTTGCAGCCCGGTGAAGACTTCAAGTTTCGTATTGGCAGCTACTTCAACCTAGTTATGAGAGGTCCTAGACCCGTCTCGCGCATGTCTGACCTTAGAAACGATGTTAAGTACAATGGTTATTGTCAGGCCCAAGGGAGAAATGGTTGACAGTCCAGCCAAAGAACCGCATCCGGATGATACTTGACACCATACCAGGACACCGTCACTGAAAACGATAGGGTTGAAGTAATCGACCCCCCCCTTATTCAATACGATCTGACCACCCCTCTGAATCTCGATCAATCTGATCGCTCCAATTGCGTTTTCGAGCCAAATTGCTTCGCCATTGGATTACTTGTACTGCAAACTATTGATTGTGCCGTACATTTCCCGCACATAACCATCATTAATTTCTCGCCACGGAGCATCGCTACTCCTATTTATAATGTTAACCACCTCGTGCAGCACAGCATTCTTCTAATGGAATCCGGGAAGAAGATCGGTGTGGTATTCCATTTGATCTCATGCAACCAGTTTTGCGGCCACCCGATCCGGCAAAGCTCCGGTTGGGTACCATCGCATAGATAGATAGATACCTTGCACCGCCGTCCAGTCTTGTCGTCGAAGATTTGGCGGTCACTGTTTCGAGGGTACGGTGAGACTGTTCTCCATGTTCTGCTGTTCGCTTTCTTTGCCAGCACATCGCATGCCTACATTTGCCTGGGTTACTAGCGTGGAGTTTGGAGCCTCATTTTCAGGATAAAATGGAATTCTCGCGCTGTGCAACTTTTCGACGCCTTTTCTATTCCTTCTAAATCTGTTCTCTACCTACTCTTCTACCTTCGCAGCTGTTATACAATTGACAATAGATTTACTCCACTGACTGAAATCATTCGCTCTGTCAGACATTTCTACTTGCACGACTATCAAACACATTTACTTCTGATCTATATCTGGACTTTCCACATCTCGGTAAGTATGGCGCTCATCCTTCCACAATTCTCTTCTTCGCCTGGTTCTCCATCTTACTCTTACGTTACCAACGTCTGGTAGGAAGCAACGCATTTTAGGCGCTCCAATGTGTCGTCTTGGGTTCTCCCTTCAAGGCGATACCGTTTCCCAATAACATTGAAGTGACCTCATACCTAAGAGCACGGAGCTGCCCGACCAGTAACCTTGCTTTCTCACTCGGGAATAAGTTGGCCGACTGAACCGGAGTACGGACACCCCAGGCTTGACTATAGCAAGGGAGAGTCAAGCCACACAAAGAGTCCCAACAGAAGGTACATCTGGTAGTTTTTCGAAGAAGTTCTAGTTCTCTTAAGCTAGAGTCATATCAAAGTCACTGTTCTGCTTTGGTCGAGGCCAACCGAGAACCCAACCGTGCCTAGGTTGTTTCCGCTTGATAACCGGACTGGGTACCAGAGAGCCTTTCCCGGACTTTGCATGAATGCCATCTTGGAAAGGAGGATTCAGTAGGACATAACCAATGGAACGTATGTTTCCTCAGATGACAAGCCCTACTGAATTTCTTGTTTCCCCATTTGGCCAGGAGGAGCCTCAAGACAGTGAACGGAAGCTTCATGAGTTTGATATGGATTTCATGAATAGCGTTTCTGCCACGACAAATTATGGTGGATTACAGGACGCGCCTGACTCGGAGCTTTCCATGACCCAGTGGCTACCGGAGCCTTTTACGGATTATGTATATACTGATTGTTGCGATGGATGCCAGATCGAGGATCCTGGGAATGCGATATGCAACCGGCCTCCAATATATCAAGATGTTCCGAGAATAGTTTTGGACCAGGCAGATAGAGTACGACCACTTATGGAAACAGATGGCCACTTAATGGACCAGACGCCCGTGAGTGGAGAGGTAATATCTGAACTGACTGCTACCGCGGGCAATTCTATGACCCAAGATATTGATTGGTTACAAGGACGCCCCGCAGCCAACCAGCAATCCCAATACTTTGGTTCAGGACTCAAACCTCATGCCCATCCATCCGGGCTGGGGAATGGGTACGTGTCTAATACCTTGGATCATGCGAGGTGTACTGACTTAAAGCTCTTGCCAGACCACCAAGCAAACGGTTTCCACAACCACTTTGCACATCGGCCAAAGCCCGATGATATTATCGCGGATTCTAGAGATCTTCTTCGTTCGAATGGAAGCAATCTCGGGAGAAGGAAGTCCGTGCCGCATCACCGGCTGAGGAAGCTATCGAGTGTGGACCAAGGAACTAACCATGTCCCTATGTTTCAAGAGAGGACCCAGACAGCTGGGATCCAGGTCTTTGACACTAATATGAAGATCAAGCCAGGCCGCAAGAAGAGACGCTTCTCCGAAGGTGAGAAGGAGCGTATTGGACGTGTCAGGAAGGTTGGCGCCTGTTCAGAATGCAGGCTTAAGAAACGAAGAGTATGACACCCAAAGACACATTCCTGTGTTCACTGGCAGGCTTACACATGGACATAGTGCGATCATGCTTTGGCGGCAACTCCAGCGAGCTCACCTGGCGACGAGTCTAATGGACCCATAACGCCAGCTCCCGAGGAGCCCCTTGATGCCCGAGCCTTCTCCGCAAAGGAGGATCTTGAACTGGACTTATCCTTTGGACAAATACCATTTCTGGAGGACTCTGGGAGTTTGGATTTCCTGACTTCGCCTCTATGTCCAAGTTCCTTTATGGGTATCTGACCAATACCTTCGATTTCGAGTCCTCGTCGGCGCATCAGTCTATGAGGATCAATCGGCCACGCACATCGGGAACAGGAGATTTCCGGTACAAAGCTGCAGGTCTACAAGACTGCCACACAATATGCTTGGCAGTAATAAGACTACTGGCACTTCTGCTCAGGATCCGCAGGTCGGATTATTTTCTATTAAAGAACATCAACTGTCATTCTCAGCACGACCCCTCTCCTTCAACTTGCTGTCTCCTGACCAATGGTGCATGGAATCTTCGAATGGAGCCAACCAAACAGTTGAACGAACCAAAGGAAAGAAAGGCCCTCCGAGGACTGGGTACTCCGCGAGATGTACCAATTCAACGACAACTACTATTCGGTCACGGTGACCCCTCTTGGATTTAGACGATCAAGACTTCCACTCATACTTGCAGACTCGTGTATTTTCTTGCAGAATTTCGTCTGTACTATGCTCTTCAGCAGATTACCTTTCATACAGTTTTATAACGCCGCAAGTCTTTTCGAGATACCCCATCTAGTTAGTTGGAGTCAAGGAGTTATTTGAAGTTGTTAGCAGCCTGATCATCTCGAGCAAGACTGCCCTTCCTGGCATAGATCTCGGGGAAAACAAATCATAATTGCGTCCTCGGCAATGTATTTTGATATCCAAAAAGCGTTTACCTTCCCTTCAAGGCGATTGTTTAGACGAACGATAGAACTTATCTTGTATGGGTGTGTACAGTTCCACTCGCACAGCCGCAAACAGAAATGTACCTGTATGCCTGATGTCCAACCCAGCATAACTCCCATAAATGCTCGCTCAAATACTGTACATGGATTTATTCACCGTGCCTCGCAATGGAGTTCACTAGCCAGTCTATTCTGCGCTCCTCATCACAATGTCGCAGCCGCTTCAAGAGCCCCCGCGGCCCTAAACGTCGATTTGCTCGTCACAACCACCTCAACCGGATATTTCCACTCCATAAACTTCGTCCATCCTACCAAGCCAATATTAGCCCCTCATCGCCCCGTATGCCCCCCTCGCCACCGTCCCAAATTCGCTGTCTCTGACTCACCCCAATAAGCACATTTCCTCCCAAAATACTTCCCCACATACGGCACCACCACCATCGTCAACAGCAGCTCCAGCTGCTGCAAACTCTCCTTCCACTCTCGTTCAGCGTCTGATTCTTCATCGGCGCTGGAGTCGACGTCGGAGCTTGAGGGTGATGAGGGAAGGGAGTCGATTTCGTCGGGGGAGGTGGAGGAGGTCGGCGAGACGGGGTGGACGTAGGATTGGGAGCCGTGGGAGTCGCTCAGGGACATTGCTAAGGTAGGTAGGGGGAAAGTGGGTGGAGGGCGAAGACGAGGGTGGATTGAAGGGCGCTGCTAGCGAGGAGGCAGGGCCCGAGGCATTGAGAGGTCTACAGTAAAAGGGGGCGTAATATGGACAATGAGGACCGGAGACAGCTCTGTAGATAGTAGATGGTGCTCGATCACACTCTAGGGTTCCGCTGAGCACAAATTCCCCGAGCGGAGCTTGTACCGCGATCAGCCGCTAGTGTAAACTATACATCTTATCGCTACCTCCGGTCAAGTCACTTCTCCGCAAGCACAACAAGCAACCGCCCACAGCGAGCTTCAATTACGGCGCAGGAGCCCCCTTCAACTTCGCCAACGCGCGCTGATACTTTTACAATGCCTATCAAACCCATCACTGGTGTAAGAACCTCCCCAGCTGTTGCCCTGGCAACTTGTCGCAGCTTTCATATTGTCCCTTGTTAAAGCTTGGCTTGCTCTTCTACCGTGCATACACATCCATGGAGCTGACAGTCCTTTTCAGATGCTCCGAAGGGGGCTTGTGCTCGATCTCAGTATGGCTTTCGGTACGCTCCCATTCCGACCTCCCGCCTCCACCAATAGCTCTGCACCAGCAAATAGTGCACTCGCATCTGGGATCAGCAGACCTCCATAGCTATCAATCAAAATTGCCCAGCTAACATATTACAATCTAGGTCTCGGAACAACCTTCGGATACCTGTACTGGTACGGTACGTAATCAGGATCCGGCTCGCGCGAAGAACAACCCGTTCGTGAGGGACATAACGTCTTATACTTGAGCAGGCTACCATGTCCCGGCAACCAGGAGACGCGATGAATTTTACGCAAGGCTAGAGTCAGAGAGGGAGGCAAAAGCGGGGACAGTATAGGTTGACTCGGCAGTAGGATGACCATCGGAGACGGGAAGCAGGAAACATCAATGGCTGGCTGGGAAACCAGAGTTGCGGAGTGTACATATTACTTTGGTTGTCGGGACAGAGCATGGGATGAAAGATCAGGTATTTCTCTAGCAATGGCTTGCATAGTTCACCCTTGTGCCAAGAGTGCAACGATTCCTCTCCCTATCAACAGGCCGCGTTAAACTCTGGGTTGCATCTCAAGCTCTTCTCGTCCATCACCTCCCTACTTTCTTCCATCCAACTAGTTTGAGCATTGACTTAGATATAGTACAGCTTCAGCCTAGCCCAGGTCTTCAATGTCCCATGCCCGCTTCAATACAATGATGGGCCAGCATTCCACACTCGAGGTTCTACTGCAATATTGCCTTTTGCTTTGTCGTGTAAGACGTCTATGTATGCGACGCTCCTGTCCACGGTCAACGTCTTTAGATGACATTTGCGAGTCAATTCTACGAACCTATACTTTAGTTGTTGTACGTGCATCGTTTCAAACTTTGAACCTTGAGAGCGGTCGTAATACCGTGAGACAGACCAGTTCAGAACGTAACAAGCCCCAAGAAATGGACATTGACCTATCGTGCCTATGTAGGACCATAAATTATCGCTTAATTTTAGGTGCTTCCCGCACTAGGGTTTTCGGGCGGCACAACTGATAAGTCAAACATTGTTTTGAAAAAAAGAGCAGTCTCCAAGCCTTTAGGAATTTCGACAGCTTACATTAATACAAAAGCCTTCGCATTCCCCCAAATATCTGCCCAGTATGGCTGAGCAATTGGTGATGCGTGGCACCCTTGAGGGCCACAGCGGATGGGTGACCAGCTTGGCAACGTCTTTGGAAAAGTCAGTGACATGAAGAGGGCATTGGAGGAGCTTGAAGCTAACATCCATATAGCCCCAACATGCTTCTCTCTGGCAGCCGTGACAAGACTCTCATCATCTGGAACCTCACCCGTGACGACCAAAACTATGGATACCCTAAACGAAGTCTACACGGTCACTCCCACATTGTTTCTGACTGCGTACATCCCCAGTCTCTAAGCTTAAGAATATATGGAAAGTTGACAGTTCGTTTCAGGTCATTTCTTCCGACGGTGCCTACGCGCTCTCCGCTTCTTGGGATAAGACCCTCCGCCTTTGGGAACTCGCAACCGGTGTCACCACACGCCGCTTCGTAGGCCACACCAACGACGTCCTGTCCGTTTCTTTCTCTGCCGATAACCGTCAAATCGTCTCGGGGTCGCGTGACCGAACGATCAAGCTATGGAATACACTGGGAGACTGCAAGTTCACTATCACGGACAAGGGTCATACCGAGTGGGTGTCATGCGTTCGTTTCAGCCCGAACCCCCAGAACCCGGTTATTGTCAGCGCTGGATGGGATAAGCTCGTCAAGGTACGTACTGGATTTTCTCTAAAGAGATTCGGAATCGGTCACAGGATGCTTTGCAATCTACTAGTATTTGCTACTTCAGAGCCTTCGGGCCATGAGACAACCCAATCACCAATGCACTGATGACAGTCTTGAAGCACATTGTTCCGGAAAGATATTTCGATTTCAAGAATTATGACTAACCCGCAAATTTCTATAGGTCTGGGAACTCGCCTCCTGCCGCATCCAAACCGACCACATCGGTCACACCGGCTACATCAACACCGTCACCATTTCACCTGATGGATCTCTTTGTGCGTCCGGCGGCAAGGACGGAACAACTATGTTGTGGGATCTTAACGAATCCAAGCACCTGTACTCTCTCACCGCCGGCGACGAGATCCACGCTCTGGTGTTCTCTCCTAACCGCTACTGGTTGTGCGCTGCGACTTCTTCAAGCATCATCATCTTTGACCTGGAGAAGAAGAGCAAGGTTGATGAATTGAAGCCCGAGTATACGGCTGTAGGCAAGAAGAGTAGGGAGCCGGAATGTGTGAGTTTGGCATGGAGTGCGGATGGCCAGACGCTGTTTGCTGGTTACACCGACAACCTGATTAGGGCCTGGGGCGTGATGTCTAGGCAGTAGATGGGAGTTGGAAGATGACGTTCAGCTTGTGACGCAGGTCATGTACGAGGCGGGTTTCTGCTGTTGCAGAAATACTGGCCGATGAAGGCAGCCTGAAGACAAGAATGATATTCATACAATGCATTAGACGAACTGACGATGTGCGCCTTTTCTTGTATGCGGTTCTCCAATGACACAGACCCAAGATCTAAGCCTAGCCCCATACCCCCGCGTACGCCATACTCCCACCCAATGCGATCCTCCCGTCTTGCCTACGCCTCCCGAGCTTTCAACCTCTCAAGCCCCTTCTCCGCCATCTCCACCCCCTCCCTAAACCCCATCACCCGACTCAACCCCTTCCCTTCCTCAAACCTCCTCCGCGCCTCCTCCACCAACCCCTCCATCTCGGCAAATTCCCCCAGATTAATCGTCGCGACCGCACATCCCTGATCGCACTCCTCGTTTCTCTCGGGAGGTTTTATCGCCGATGCGACGGCCAGGGCTCTTTCGCCCCAAATGCGCGCGTTCTGGACGAGTTCGGTGCGCGAGGCCGGAGGGGAGGAGGGCGCGGGTGGGGGGAGTTGTTGCGCAAGCGAGATGGAGAGGTTATTTATCAGGACGACGGTGTGGCAGGAGGTAGGGGGCGAGAGAGCAACGGCTTGGAGGAAGAGGGGGGTGGCGAGGTAGTGTTGGTTTATGGATTCGTAGTGCGTTCCCAGTGATTCGAGCGCGGCGCCGATCTCGTCGTTGCTCATCCACTCGCCTTCGCCCTCTTTGACGCCTTCGTCTTCTCGTCGCTTCCTCTCTTTCAATACCGTCGTGACGGCCCACACTAGCTTCTCCTCTGCGGCCGCCGTGTCTGCAATGTTTTGGTGGGAATACAGCTCGCCCAGTCGCACACTCATCCCAATCGCCTTCTGCAGCACCCTCGTTCTTTTTCCCTCATTCCTAGGTTTATCACCCAATAGCTCAATCCAATTTAGACAGCCGGCCCGCACAATTTCTAGCACATCAATTGCTTTCTGGTACTGCTGGGTCTTCTCCATCAAACTCGCGACTTGTATCTTGATGCCCAGGATCTCGTCACTGAAGGGGTCCATGCCCAGTTCTTCGGCGACCGAAAGAGCTTGCCGGTAGTACTTGAGCGCATTTTTGGGCTGCAGGTCTTGGTTCGAGTACCAAAGGGCGCGCCGGAGTTTGACAGCGACGGGCTCCGGGTATGCTTTGAAGGCGCCGATGATGTAAGTGCTGTAGATGTAGTTGGTGTAGACCAAGGCGCCCATGCCGAAGAGTATACTTTGTGATTGTTAGTAAGGGTGAAGAGGAAGGGGATTGGGGGTGGTACAAGAAAGTCGCTAGGGAGACGGAAAATGGGTTTTCTTTGAATAGCTTCTTGGCTGCTACGGGAAAGCTGGCGTGTCTTTTTTGGATGGATATTGGCTTAATGGGCCGGGAGGCTTTTGAAGTTCTTGAGCATTGTATGGGTGGATTGTGAATGCATGTTGTGAGGAAGCGGGTGGTTTGTGGGCGGACGACGCTCTTGCGTAGGATCCGGGCGAACGTTGCAGATGGACGAAAAAGGTTCATAACGGCATGAACTGCGGAAGTCTTTGATCTTAATCCCAAGCACCTGGGCAGATTGAGGGAGTTATGCTCTTGAGTTTTGTTGCAATTGGCGGTACATCTGAATCTATATTGTCATCCTAAAGAAGCCTAGCCTCGACGCCCTATGACGTCTAATTAGAGACTCATCGTTGCGCCAATTGAAGCTCCACCTTATCCTAAAATTACAACATTCAGGGTGTTCATATTGGAGCCAGGGATCTGCAGACAAGATGTGTGGAAGGTATGCTTTGGGGATTGTGCGTAAATTCAGCCAGTTGTCCCTACTCGTTCGCTGACTCTCTCACAGCGCGCTTCTTTCGTCCGACACCAGCTCGAGGACCGTGACATGCCCGTCGAGGATGCGCCCGATGATGAAGACGTGCGGCAAACCTACAATTTTGCACCTGGATACCATGGTCTAGTCTACAGAGCTGATGTTCCAGACTACGGGGCTGGAAATAGACACCATAATGCTAGTCAAAGCAATGAAGGACAAAGTGACCAGGAATCCGTGACCGAAGATGTACCTATTGGACTTGAGGATCCAAAAGAGACAAAATATAAGCTTCAGTCCATGAAGTGGGGTGCGTCGGTTATGCATGCTACGCTGGGTTTCTCGTACGGAGAAGCTGATGATGAGAAACAGGACTGGTACCGTTCTGGACGAAGCGCAACCCAGACTATGGTAGTGTCATGAAGACGATCAACGCCCGAGATGACTCTCTTATGGAAAACCGTGGCATGTGGAACACTATGAAGAAATCCAAAAGGTGTATCGTTGTTGCGCAAGGCTTCTACGAATGGTTGAAGAAGAATGGTGGGAAGGAGAAGGTTCCCCATTTCGTTAAGAGGAAGGACGGCCAGCTTATGTGCTTTGCTGGCCTATGGGATTGCGTTCAATATGAAGGTCTGTCATATGAATACGATCGACGATGTCCTGTCTAACATTATACAAAGGGTCCGAGGACAAGCACTATACCTATACCATTATCACAACCGATTCGAACAAGCAGCTCTCCTATCTACATGATCGGATGCCTGTAATATTGGAGAATGGCTCGGATCAGGTTCGAACTTGGCTTGACCCGAATCGTTCAGAGTGGTCGAAAGAGTTACAGGCACTACTGAAGCCTTTCCAAGGAGAACTTGACTGCTACCCCGTTAGCAAAGACGTTGGAAAAGTTGGTAACAACTCTCCATCCTTCATCGTACCAGTAGCAAGCGCCGAAAATAAGAATAACATCGCGAATTTCTTCGCTAATGTCAAAAAGTCAACGAAAGGGGAAGCGGGAAAAAGATCGATGGAGGAGCAGCAGGGCAACGCCGGGGAAAAGGGTAATACTGTCGAACGCATAGATGGCGAGCAGCGGGCTACAATAGAAAAGAGCAGTACCGAAGACAACGCTCCGCTGCCAGGCCCGTTACCTGCGTCATCGAAGAAACATGGGCTGAACTTGGACGAGGATGCTGTACCTAAAGCGAAGTCTGCAAAGACAGCGCACGCATCACCGAGCACACCATCAGCAAATATGGAGGAATCTAGTTTAGCAGCGCAAAGATTAGGTACGGGATCGTCCGAGAACACACGAGGTGGCAGAAAGACGAGGAGCGCTACAAGCAACGGGACGAAGGGAAGTCCTGTCAAATCGGGTGATAGCAGCCAAAGGATCACGAACTTTTTCAACAAATGAAGCACTTGCCGCGATGGCGCATGACATGTAAGCCTTCTGCGTAATTGAAGCGCAGGTTCTCGCTAACATAAACGTTTCTCAGCCAAGGAAGTGCGCTTCGAGCGACTTGCGAGGGTTCGTTGTGGTACGCCTTGTCTGGTGGCTTCGGGAATCTTTCAGAATTGAGATAAGGCGCAGCAAGGCAGGATGACGAATATCGGCCACGTTGCACCGTTGCTCCCACCTTGACATGGTCTTCAGTACCTTGAGTCAAAATGATATAGTCGCAACTTGTCACCAACCTTCCACCGCCGAGGAGATGAGTATGGGGAAGCGTACATGTGGAGGATTGGCTCCGCTGAAATACACTTGGATTCCGCCTTTTAGATATATCATGCGAGATGTAGCGTTGAGGGCAGCTGGAGGATTGAAACAACGTTGGTGATGACCGTTGCAAACTCATGGACCAAGCAAAAGCACAGGTTTGCCGCCGAGAGAAATCTATGGCATGCACATGATGTGCAATGGATGCGGGCTGTCACCTTGGTCTCTGGCCTTCTGCATGCAATACCCTCGATGCATGATGCACGGCGGAGAGTAGTAGTACAACGACGTACAGATTGATGAACATGACTGGTGGGGTGGAAGTTGCCGCAGCTTCCCCGTCCAATCTGCTGAATCCAACTCCGCTCCCCGACTGGCCTGAGGCTTCTTACCCGGCCCACTTGCCAATCATAAATCCTTCGCTGATACACTTCCAACAACGCTCTCGCATGTTCGCTGTTTTCTTTGGTGAGATAATCATTATACATCCAAGAGACGTGCAGGAGGATGGGCAACCTTGTAGGCTTCTATGGTCACGGAGACCTGATATGTGCGTCGTCGCTGCTAAAAGAAACCATCTAGTCCCCTCAAAGTCTCCCCGATCCTCTCGCAACTCCAAGCACTGCACAATGCAATATCAGGAGAAGGGGAACATAGCAAGACCGGCTTATTACATGTACGGAATACGAGTGCACCTTACCAGCTCCATGGTACGAACGGCGTCCTAGAGAATCCGCATGCATGATCATTTCTTCTTATACGTCGGGGGTCTCCAATGTTACTTGAAGAACGTACTTTCCCCATGATTCCGTGACGCACCGCACATTATGTTTTCTTCTCCAGGTCCAAAACCGGGTTTGAATGCCCCGCAGTTCGCAACAAAAAGGGCCTTGATTGTCGTTAATGCCCAAAATGACTCCCTTCATTGCGAGAACGGTGTCTATGTCACAAAAGCTCAGGATTGGGCGGACCGCATCAAAGATGTGGTGCCACACTTCCGGAAACTTGGGGATGTTATATGGGTGCGCACGGAGTTCGTCGATGTACCCGCTGTTGCTTCGAAGGATCTTTCACAAATCGAACGAGAAATCGCCAAGATGGACGAGAAGAACCGTGAGGATCGGATACTGGAGGAGGAGCAGTTGGAAGATGATATCACGGCCAATCCACCTGATGATCCGCGTGCAGACCTTCCTCTCTACCATCCAACAAGCCGTGCCAAAGCAATGATGACACGAGCTTCTGCTGAAGACCGAGCCGAACAAAGAACAGCAAACCTGGACGCCTTTAATGATAGGGATAACAACCTAGCAGAGCAAATGACCAAGCCAAGAAAAGGAAAACAACCGAGGTTCATGATGCCAGGCACTTGGGGTGCAAGAATCGCCGACCGCCTGCTCCCTGTGATAGATATGACCAAGGACTCGATGCTGATCAAGCACCATTACTCCGCTTTCGAAAATACATCACTGCTGATGTCATTGCGAATGAAGCTCGTCACTGATGTCTATCTCTGTGGATGCCTTACTAATGTTAGTATCTACGCAACTGCCGCTGACGCTGTTCAACATGGGCTTGGCGTGACCGTGATTGAAGATTGCCTTGGATATAGGAGCGAAGAGAAGCACGAGGACGCTATGCGGCAAATGGCAGACATCATGGGAGTTGATGGTATTGACGGCGATGAGATCATAGAAGAGGCTGGCGGAAGGGTACCGCCAGATACACAATTCCCTATGTTTACTGGTCCTGGAGCAGGTGGAATCGATATGCAATCACTGTCACTAGGTATGGATAATGGCTCAGAGTGGACCTTGAATGGCGTTAGTCTTTCGATCTTTCTACAAAAGCTAAGTTGAGTATTGAAGCAGACCCACGAACTGAGCCCGAAATCAAGGCAACGTCCAAAGCCCAGGGACCCAATCTCACGGAAACAAGCTCGTCACAAAGAAAGCCTACACAAGCAAGAGGATCACCTGCAGCAGCAGAGAGTAGTAGGAACCAGTCAAGCATTATAGCCAAACCAGGACATGGAGAGAAAGTGCCGCTAGTATCGAAGATCAAGAAGTCTCCTAGCATGCACAGGCTGGGACCGGATGACTCAATTGGCGCCGGAGACTCGCGAATAATCCACGATGCATTAAGCTCGCCCTTGGTCGACAATGCTTTTGAGCTCTTAAAGGAAGAAGTAAGCTGGGAAACCATGCACCATCGAAGTGGGAAGGTCCCTCGACTTGTTGCTGTACAGGGTGAGGTTGACGAGGCAGGCGGCGTACCTATATATCGGCATCCAGCCGACGAGTCGCCAAGTTTTCTTCCGTTCACTCCTACTATTGAGCAAATCAGGGCACAGATTGTGGAACTATTGCACCAGCCTTTCAACCATGCCCTAATTCAGCTGTATCGTGACGGTATCGACAACATCTCCGAACACTCTGACAAGGTTTGCTGCTTCTTTGTACCGTTATCAAATCGTGGCACTAATTGTGAGTTACAGACTCTGGACGTCGTCCGTGGTTCTAGCATTGTCAATGTTAGCCTCGGTGCGCAAAGAGTCATGACCCTAAGAACAAAGAGGTCGAAAGAGGAGCACACTGTCGAAAAATTGGATATTGCGAGGCAAACACAGCGAATCTCAATGCCACATAATTCTGTGTTTGTCCTTGGTCCCCAAACCAATATGCACTGGCTTCATGGGCTTCGGGCAGACAAACGTCCTGCTGAGCAACGGACGGCCGAAGAGAAAGCCTTTGGAGGCGAACGAATTTCAATTACATTTCGGCAAATTGGAACGTTTATGAATGAGGATGAAGGAACCATATGGGGCCAAGGAGCCAGAGGCAAAACCAAAGCTAGCGCTCATCAGATTCGGGATGATGAAAATGCCGCAATTGAAGCCATGATCATTGCCTTTGGTAAAGAGAATCACCAGTCTAATTTCGATTGGGACACAGAGTACAGCCATGGATTTGATGTCATCAATCTGGTTCCGGCTAAGACGCAGCTATTCCTTTGCGGCGACAACATCGCCAATCTACGCGTTCAGCTTTCACTTTGCGAAAAGGGCGTCCCTTATAAGCTGGCAGCAAGAAACTTTTCTCAACCCACAAAAGCCCGGCACCAACGATTCAAGTCAAACCCTCCGACACACAGTCTATCCAATACCCAAAATCCCATTTTCAAAGATGTTGATGAAGACGCCTCCGAAGTCGAGGGTGACCTTGCCATATTATTCTACCTTGAGAAATTTTACCCGTTTCCCACTCATGAAGGTGCTTCCTCTAGAGATCTGCATCGCACCAGCGCCCGCTTGTACAGCCGTGTGACTCAATCAAACGATCTCCTTTTCCTTTGGCGCAATCTCGAAACTGCTCCCCATACTGGCGAACGTCCGTCTCTACAAGGCCGCCTCAGCGCCGAAAGACCCACGACGCCATACACCTCACCGCTCAAAGAGTTTCAACGAGACATAGAAATGTGGGAGCACTACGTTGCCGAAGGGGATTATACATCTGGAGATATATTGACCATGATTGATTGCGCTTTTTGGCCGGTACTTAACGAGATTGTGGATGGATGGGAAGAGTTCAGTGAGGAGAGATATCCCAGATTGACTGCTTACCATGGCAGAGTGCTAGGAAGAGCATGCGTGCAGGAAACATTGCAGAGCAAGGAATAGTTGGTTCGACTTTCATTGAAGGACTCAGCGATTTCGATATTCCCGCGATTAAGCCTACCGCTGACCAAAATCTGGCCAACTCTGCAGTCGAAACATGGAACCGGCCGACCAAAGCCTGGAAAGCCGGCAAGGACATCCTCTAGTATATATATACTTACCTATTCTTTTATAGAAGACCGCGAAATATCGACATACGCTCGCTATGACCCGAAAACGAAGCATTGAGACGTGGTCCGCTTACCAGCGAGTGTATATAATGAAGGGAGTACGTATATACCTGGACTGTGTTATGTAGATCCTGAACTGCCGAGTCTCGAACTCTGTTCGTTGCATCTGCGTTACTACCGTCCAGATATGCTTACTCTATCACTGGCCAACCGACTTGTTCTTAGATGACGAGCACTAAAGAGTTAAGCGGAGGAAAGTTGATAAGAATAGCCCAGGTCGAGTACAGCTAGAATTTCGAGAACATCCGCAATCATCAAGGCTGTTTTGCTTGACTGGCTATAGGGTTAGAGATTGAGAGGTAAGAAGATTACACAAACCTTTATATCCTAGGCTCCACGTTTGCACAAATACCCAAATGGCCACTCTGGCCACTCTCACCAAAGTAATCAGCCTCTTTAAAGCCTGTAGTAATTGTTTCACTCCTCTTCTCCCTACAATACGCAATGGCCTCAAACATCAAAATTCTGCACCTCCGGCATCCTCCCTAACCCCCCACCCCCAGTCCCCTTGACCCCCTGACTCAGTCCCTCCCCTCCCACCTCCACCTTCGACGCCTCATGCACTCCACCCGCACTCCGATCAATCACATGCTTCCTCAACATGGCCAGTACCTCACTATTCTTCCACCTTGCCGGCACAGGCCTATACGCCGGTTTGAAAGTCCCTACCGTCTGCGCCCACTCCCCACTCCTCGGCGCCCCCTGACGCCACGCATCCGTCGCCGGCGCGCTGTCGATCCCTGTGCCCTGCGCGGCCGGTGTGGAAAATTCGGGGCTGTTGCCTTCGGCGGTCTCGCGCGAGGTCGGGGTCGGTTCTTGCGTGGCCCAGTAGTAGATGTCCCAGTCGTTTTCGTCGAGGAAGAGGTCGTACTGTTGGAGTTGGGCCGGCGTCATGCGGCTGAGGTTGGTGTCGGCGAAGGTGGAGAGGAGGAGATCAGATTCGAGGGTTCCGCGTTTTCGGCTCTGGTCTTTTGCGCGGGGGAGAAGGGAGGGTTAGTAAATTGAAGTTGGGATGGAAAGAGAGGAGAGTCGATGAACGGACATAACAACCTAGCCCGCATGGTGTTGCCGTCCTCGCCTGTTCGCCGCAATGGCTCCGCTTTGAATTCTGCACCTTCGATCTCGCCAACGCCGAGCTCAGAGTTGGGGCCTCCTTCAGGTGCGCCCTTCTGTGAGCCGCCAGTCATACGCTCGGTGTTTTCGGGCACCGAGTCTTTGGGCACAAAGTCCGGGTCGACGGAGCTGAGCAGTTCAGGCGGTGCTTTGTCGGCGCCGACACTGGGCATTTCGTTTGCGATGGTGGAATTGGTATTGGTGAGGTGCGGGCCCGTGGCTTTTGACTGCTGAGTCTCCCTCCATGATAGGGTGTTGTCATGCTGGTGCTCGTCGGCGTGGCTGCGGGGTAGGGAGGTGGATAGTGGTCGGAATGCGGCAGAAGAGGATCGTGCAAGGCGAGAGGCAATTCGAAGTAGAGTCATGTTGTGGTTCGTTGAATACTCTCTAGTGAGAAGAGTGCAAGAGTTAGATGGTTGAGAATTGAAATACTCCAAGTGCTTGACGGTGACATCATACGAAGTTTAGTGTTCTACAATATTTGCTTAGGGAGCTCCCCTATCAACCCTCAAGAATTGGCCAACATTCAGAACGATAGCCATTGGACAAAACACATGGTGTTTTCATTCAAAGTTCAGGGCCTATGCCAGGTAACTTTTTGCTATTCCATGGTCGTCGTTCCTAAACCACGTCCATCTTAATCTCCTCAAATCTCCAATTCAACTGAACCTAAGAATTCGCATGATCCTCCGTTCGAAATCCATCGACACCATATGCCAGTCAGACAAACTAAGCCTGCTCAAATGATGTCCAACAGGGGATCCTCCAGTCTTGACTTTCAGTTTCGCCCACATCGTATTCCAGCTCAGAGTGCGCCGGTAAAACCCTTACACGGAGGCGTGGTTTTGTGATTGTGAAAGGTACAGCTTGGAACGGATCTTGGATCTTTCGAGACCCCCGAAGGAGTGTGAACAAGCGCAAGTGAGAAGCTGAAATCAACGGCAAAATCGCCGCCTTGCCTGAGTAGCTCTTCGTAGGCGATGCCGGTAAGTGCGGTCGTGGCGGATTCCACACATGTCCAGGCCGCGAGGCTTATGATGAAATATCGCAAAGGACTCGTGGACAAAGTGTTCTCGTACACGTATTGGATGGTACGAGTCGAAACAGGGGGATCTTGATCGCAAGTCCGATAGAAAGCTCGAATCTGATTCATGATCTCGTTGTGCAGGAATTCCAGACAGATCTTCTCACTAAAAACCAATAGTGCCAAGAAAGAGGCCAGTTCTTCTGGGCCGCATTTCTTCACAGGTGCCCCGTAGAGCCAGTCGACAAAGAGCTTGAACGCCTCAACATCGTCATCAGGAAGATTGAATACGTTGTCCTCGGCCTCCTTGAATTTACCGTCAAAGCAAGCTCGAAAATAGCTGGACCGATTGCAAAGAAGGTTTTTATGTATGTAGAACTTGTGGTCTTGGACATTTACGGTCACCATGTCTTCAGTCAGGAGGCTATACGTTGTTAGAAGAGAAACTTCAAGTCTTGCCCGACGACTTACGAATGAACAGGCTCGAAATTAGGTGATGTAAGTTCGAAATCGACGAACTTCGTTAGCGGCATCCCGAGTTTGTCGAAGAACGTTGCATCCATATTAGTGCACAGATCAGATCTTCTCGACATCGCGAATCCTTTGCCTCGTAGTAAACGACGCGGCACTGATTCGAGAGGATACCAGCTCTAACTTGGGGGCGGGTAGGTTGGGGGTTGAGGATGAAGAGCCTGTGTTTATTGCATTCTATGTACGGCAAGTCCGATAAATGATGTGAACACTTTTTCCTTGTGAAGGGGGCTCGGTTATATACAACACAACCAGAACCTTCACTGAAAACGATGGCCATTCCGGCGACTTGGCAGGATGTTGAGCCATGAGCATGTATCCAAACATCGCTTTGAGGTTTCGCCTAGTCGAAAGTCCATTATATCGCTAATCCATCAGTCTTCGTTGGTTGGAAGACTAGTTTGTGAAAAGGCGTCCGGTTGGTTCCCGTGACTTCTGGATTGAATAACGGAGTCAGCACGATCTTCATACATATTGGCATGAGGACAATGACGGTTGATAGGGCGATACGCGTTGTCTTTCCACCCAAACGTTGTACTGTTTACTCTAGAAAGTAGGGTGCAGATATCATATCTACCCTTGACGCCGGGCATGCTGAGCTCATACATAGCCCAAGACCATTGAAACATATTGCGCCATCTTGGGTATCGATTGACGTTGCGCAATCTTGGAGAGGTAAAAAGTAATAGACTCATTGACAAGCACTCAGATGAGATTCCCAAAAAATGACTATATGAGATGCTTCGACCTGTAGTCTCCAAATTAGCAGGTACTCTTGAATCCAAGATAAGAAAGCTGAGTACCTAAAATACGCCCTCAAGTAAACAACCTGCCATGCCCCCAATCCCACCAGCATGCCCATTGTACCAAACGCAAACCATTTAACCCGTTCGTTCGTACTCTCATTTGTATCCCTAAGCTTCTGCTCTCTCGATCTCAAATAGTCCATCTCGACAACGATCTCGCCAACGAGCTCCTCAATGCGCCGTAGCTCGGTTTCGACAGGCTTCAGCTTATCCTGGGCTTGTATAGCCGACCAGTCCCGGGCGTCGGCACCAATATCAATGTCCAGCTCAATGTGACGGCTAGGGTTCATCACCGTTTCTGTGTCCCTTGGATCAGCAACAGCCTCCTAGGAAGGAGGCAAGATAGCGTACGAGTCGAAGTGAGCTGGTTTTCGAAGCAGACGTCGAAGGCAGCATCAGCATGAGAGGTGAAGGCCATTCTTGTTTCGCCCGCTATGTCCTTCGGCCTGCCATACTCGTTGCCGACCGCATCTTTAATCTACAGCACATGGGAAGAAGGTCAGGATCGCTTCTTCGCAACGGGCTCAATGGCTTGGACACGTACATGCATATTGACCATTTGACCATCTCCCTTCTGCCCGCTAACAATGGCCGTCACTAGAACAAGTGTATCTTTTGCCACGAAATTCCGTATGCATCTTTCGTACTTGTTGCTATGCCCTGTGTGGGCCTGAAGGTCGAATTTCAACGCGAAGGAGAACGGGAGGATGGCGAGGTAGAGAAGAACACTGAGTATGGGATGGGTACGGGCCATTGTGCGAACTAAATCTGGGGAGATAATCACGAGTCCTTAGCAGCAGGCTCCACGCGATTATGTACTCGGCGTGTTCAACGAGACGGTTACTCGCAAAGATCTGGAAATCTGGCTCAGCCCTACTGGCTCCGGTAAAAGATTTTTCCATCCCTGTCCATCGCGTCTCTCCCGTCGCGCCTTTTCCTATTAGAAATGTATTTACTGTGGTAGATACACTAACACTCAATGCAGACACACGCTTGTCCAGCTTCACCTCTGAAAATGTTTACTGTCCTTAAGCCAGATCTGTGTCTGTGAACGTGAAATCTCGAGCGTCAGAGCAGATCAAGTAGGCAACTTCGAAGCCGCCGGAAGTAAAGATGGCAGCAATGAACGGCTCACAACTTAATGCACCCAACATATGGGATCAGGTCCGCTCGGAGACTCTTCTCCCTCAGAACTTTCTCGTTTGCTGATGTCACCAGATGTCTTATACCCCTCCTCGTGGCCCTTGCTCTCAAAAGAATACCTACTTGATTCCTTGCACATGCCTCCGCTTCATGGTCCACCCTCTCAAAGCAGCTTCAAGCTTCGAGTGCGACGGATGTGGACATCATGCAAGCTTTCACAAGATGGATAACCAGAAGGAGGAAGAGATCACCCGGCGTTGGAAAGTAGAGGAGGCGGAGAAGGCGAGGGGTGAGAAGGCGAATGGTGGTCACCAGCGGTTGTTGACATATGGTGACGTTGTCGGGGGTCTGGAAAATGAAGGGCAGGCCGTAAAGCGCCGACGAATTGCCGATCGTCCTACGCTTCTTGACAGTCCAAGCATTGCTGCAAGCAAGAAGCGGACCAGGTAACAGAGGGTATGAAGGCTGTTACGTTTTGCCATCATGCCCCTTGGCCTTCGACGCTCGGACATTGAGCGAACTCATGTCCAGGCCTTCGCCGAACATGACATAAATCGAATGAACCTGGGGAACTCAGGGATCCCTGCCTACTCTGCGTGTGTGTTATTGTTAAAGTCAACTAAACCAATTCGATCCTCCTGAGATGATATTTGAGACGTTACGACGAACTTTACTGCTCTGTGCCTCATATGACGTGCTTGGGTTTGGGGTAGGTCCAAGATTCTGTCCCTGATGAGTGCTTGGCAATTGACCCATAGCAGGTTCTTGTTGCATCTCTACAAACCTCGTCGAAAAGAATGCCGTTACTGAAGGAAGTATTCATAATTCTAGTCTTGGTGAAATACGAAGACCGTCATAGGCAGATGTTTCATTTTCCTCACCTCAGCCAAACAGTTTACGAGACATACAAGTGGTATGCATTCTACGAGGATGTGCAATTCCCACACTCGTCAAATCGTGACAATCATCATGTAGGTGAGATAGGAGTGTGAACTAGAACAATTTTCATAGCGGTTTTTTGACGGCTATGTCACCTAATACTAAAGGCTTCTATGTCTATTACACCGCTAGATTGGGCCCGCAACAAGAGTTTACTGGAGATTCCCATGCTGAGGGGATATTCTAAGAGATCCGCCCACTTTCTGAAGACCACTGCTTTTCCCGGCGTAATATTCCCAGGAGATCTCCCCACATCTCAGGTACACTTGACCTCGAACCTGGGGTTTGGGTGTTGAGTCGCTGCAAAGATATGCCCGACCTTTTACGGCCGACTTCCAGGGTATGCTCCCTCGGCTCAAGAATGGATGACGGCCATCCCCTGCGTCGTCCGTCTTTGTGGGTGGATAACCTGTCTATAGTCTCTTCGGTCATAGATGTGTAGATTGTCCTGTCTTCGACCCGTGGATCGCCAAAGATCTGAAATTCGGAAGTCAGACCCTGGAATTACGGAAGGTAATGATATTGACCATTCTTATCGTCGATGATTCGACACCCAAGAAGACCCCGGGGCTCCTGCCGATCGTTGTTGAAATCATGGCCTACGTGAGCCTTGATCCACCAATATAGGAAACCCTGTGGAAAATCCCAGAGTCGTCGAACGTTTCGAAAGATTTATAAAGCCTCATCGTTGGCGCCCTCGGTATAGATCGAGTGAGCGAGCTCGAACGCGCTGCAGATTTCGGTATCGTTGAGATCCAGTACGTCTAACACCCAATTTGATATGGTGAAAGGATCCTGCAACGACTGCTGTGGATCGTTAAGTATGGACTCACCGAGCTTGCTCAATCGAAGAAGTGGCATTTGTCCTCCGACATCAAAACGGGAAGGTTTGGCGTGCCCCGATTTCACGTCCTCACTTCCACTCTCGAGATCGTCAAAGGCAAAATCAATGACCCAGATTGAGACTCGGATTAAGGCCAACAGTCCTTGCACGGCTAGCCATATTGCTGACTTCCGAGAGCTTATTGTACGAAGTTCGATGTATTGACAGATATAGCTGTCGCGTCAGCTTGCTTCTCTAGATGTCGATTCGAGGCAGAAGAATCACCTCGTAATTCCTAAAACAGCGAACGCTAACGAAAAACCACGAATAAGCCACCTTGTTCTGCCTTTAACGGCTCGAAGCTCGAATGTCACGGACTGCTGGTCCGTCTGTACGTATGCCAAATAGTCTCGCTTCTCGAGGCTTGTCTTATGATAATCGCCGTGGCTTTGTTTTTCGGCCCATTCTGGTTGAGAATGTGGCGACACCTCCTGAGCATAAACCCAACTCCACACCAAGAGGCTCGAGAACAGAGATATAAACATGCCAGCTGTGGCAAAACACCAGGTCCATGATATCCGTTGTGTTGCTGCGCAGGGCCACGATGGTCAGACTCGTCAGCCCAACGAATATTGCTGCCGCGAAGGGAACGACGAAGTGGCCATAGATCTGAAAGACTTGACTCTGTATCCGAGCAGACAAGTGTTCACAATCATGGCAGATCTTCCCGGTTGTGGCAAAGATATCACTCCACGTAAGATCGGCATGTTCTCTGAAGTGTGCTGGATTATTCAATTGGCAGACCACACGATATGATCAGAGTGTGGATGTCGCTCAAGGTAGGTTACTTGATGAACAGCGCCCGGAGGCAACCAATCCTCATCAGGGATACCAAAGAAGGTTCACAAGGCTTTGATGCCAAATTTAGCTTTGCGACAGCCCTCCCGTCTAAGGGCAAGCTTGACTAGCCCTCGGATATAGCCCAGGGATCCAAAGCAAAGACAATGTTGAGGCCAGCGGAGAGAGCCATCCCTGGCTATAGTTGAAAGCATACGGTTCCACTGAGTCTGACGCGAATATGCCGATCAAAGCAGCAAAGATCTTGGGTTCCGGTAGCCAAGACATCGAAGTTGTTCGTTTCCGAATCTGAAGAAGATAGCGAAGAGGTTGATAAGACAATCAATCTGCGATCGACGGAAGCACGAGCGCAAATAGGCGAACTCAATTGTCGCTTTTTGAAACGAACCAGACTGGTTCTTACCCATCGTCAGAAATTTCATATCTTTCTCTTATAATTTGACCTTCCATTTCCATCCCGTTTTATACATCCTTGCTGCTCCAACTGTCAAGGACCCCAACATTACAGCCGTTCCTCCCCAGGCCTGCGCACTGAGGTACCCGCCTTTGTCGTTCTGAATCAAACCCCCGGCAATCGGCGGTCCTGTCAGACTCGCAAAAGCAAGAATCGAGCAAACCATGCCGATTCTTGTTCCTGTCTTACTAAGATCCATGGTCAGTGACATCAAAGACCCTCTAAACATCCCTTGCGTAGCACCTGTGGCAAGGTCATAGACGACTGCAAATGCATACATGGCATCACGAGATTGCACGGCTATCCAAAAATACAGCATTAGGCCCCAAATTACAGAAGCAACGAGGGGTATCGATGGGGCCAAACCAGCGGTCGGCAGCATAGCCAAGTAGGGGTCTCGTGGGGATACCTACTGCGTACTTGATAAGGAGAAAATTCTACGGGTTTAAGATCAGAGAAACCGTTGACGTTCCGTGCGTAAGTATTGATCTGGAAGGTATGTCAATACCGATGTGGGCAGGGTGGAGTTCCAAGGCTTTTTTTTTGATAAACTTACGTGGAAACCCAAAATAGAGAGCTCAGAAGATCAGGACCATTAAGACGGCAAAGAGCACATAGGCTGGCTCGCGGAAAGCAGCCCATTCTACAATGGACCAACCTTCTGCAGTGGAAGACGTGATCGTAGTAGTAGGTTGATGGCAATGGCGAAGAGAAGCACAACGAAGCCTGAACAACGTCCGGCTCAGGGGATACCTAATATCAATCCGTCCGATTAATTGGAAAAACGACTTGCTAACCAGGGGACGTTTCCGAACGGCTAACCATTCATGGGCAGTCATCTTCTCACATACCAGTTTGTGGTGTTAGATACTGGACTATAGAGGGGAAATTCACACTTCCTGTGCCACTTCCGGCTGCTGGAACAGTCAGTGCCATAACTTTCCTCCTGGCAAAATATGTTATCATAACAGCCACTGCCGGCATGAAAATGACTTCCATCCCAATCCCTGTGCAAATATCCTGCGCCAGAAAGATCTGCGAATACTTTGTCGTCAAGCTCGTCATGAACGTTCCAAACCCAAGTAATATCGTATCGGCGAATACATTATGTCTCGCACATTCAACATCAGCCGCACGCCCGGAGAATGCGCTGGTGAAAGACGTCAAGAAGACTTGCATGGAGCCAATTCATGAGACTTCGGAGGGCGGTAGAAGCAGGACTTTGGAATAGTAGAGCTGGTATACGCCAGATGAGGCCGGAAAGCCTCAGGAGAAGGCTTGATGAGGTGGCCCATTACGACTTGGGTCCAAGCGCGAAGGCCCTCATCAGGAGGTGGGCCAGGCTCTACGGGTGCAATTGAACTGGCAGTGGCAGGCACTGAAGCTGTAGAGACTATATCCTTCAGGTTGACTGCTTGGCCTTGTCTATCTGGTTGCATCCTGTCGATGTTGTTGAAAAGCACTATGTTTCCACTTCTTTTCAAACTCATAATTTCAAAGACGCTGCGGGCATAGTCTAGAAGCGGGCCTGCAACTTATACTCGAGAACTCGAGATGATATAATCAAGTCACACGATAAGCTCTCTTGTATCTATGAGATTCATCTTTGATGAGAATCTGATTCATCATCTGGACTACGGTAAAGGTGTCGATGTCGGAGCTAGAGGGATATGAAAAGAATGATTCGACGGTTGAGGTACGTATTGACCCGAGTCGTGCAAAGCCGCCTGCTTTCTTCAGCTTTGCTTAGACATCAAAGATCTACTGCTAAGGTAGGTACCTCACCATACTTCTTGGTATCATTTCATCCTTGAAAAAACGGAATGCTCATCTGACAGACATTAGGATAAAGTACCCTTCTTTCGGATGTGGTTCTGCAAATCAACCTGTGTTGCTGAAACGCTCTTATGTTCACTGCTGTTGTAACAACTTCGGCCTAACAGAAAAAACAAGACACGATTTGGTATGAGAAGTCTTCTCCTAGCCATTGTGTCTACTCAGCGTTGCACAGAATTTACTAAAACACAAGTGAGAGAACTTGGTAATTAAAGAACATAGGTTGCCAGTTCTGAAACCAAATCGATGTCTTCTGATGTCCGGCTCTCCCTTACCACCTTTCGATGCCTTGTCAGGTTACCCTAACGCACAAATCTAAAGACCAAGCAAAGGTTCTCGCATCCTCTTTTGCCCAAACCTGTTCTGATACCGTCGCTGAGTAGCACTCGCTTATCCATGTAACACATCGAGCGCATCGCCGAGTGCTCTAATATCTCCGTTAAATCTTTGCATGGCCTCATCCTTCTGCTTCCGTATCTCATCGAGCCGATTCTGAAGCCCACGAAGCGTGGCAGCGTTGTTTTCGCTTTCAATTTGCCTCTGGTCAGGAACGATTGCTTGGGAACCAGTCATAGCATTATCTATTGCCGACTCTACCTCAACGATCCTGCCTGGAGTATTGGGCTGGCGATGTGTAGAGTTCTCGAGATCATCCTTGACAAAGGTCTCATGAATACGGCGACCATGCTCAACCAAGTTTGAGCGCCGCGCAAATCCTCTAAGGTGGCGTTTGCAAGTGGAGTTGGGACAACGGTACTCTTGCGAAGGCTTGCCATGACCTTGTTTCCCGTGCACTTCGCGCCGGTGGCGAAGCAAACCTGCGTTGTCGCCAAACGGCTTGACGGTGCATGCCAGTTCTGTGCATGCGAATGACCTTGCATGCGTAGCCGTGTGACGTCTGCATTCAATCAGTAGGCGGCATTGCAACTTAGAATACACGTACTTCAAGTCGGATTCGGTACGAAAGGGCCTTCGGTAATTGCAGCTCAAGACATTACAGATCTTGAGCAAACTCATTTGCGCAACTTCAGGAACCTTGGTATTTGCAACTGGCGTGATGGGCTCGCTCTCTTGCACACGAGCGTATGTGGTGTTGTCTGCTTCTGGGACCCTAATTGGAGATAATGCATATCAGTCCCAGTGCACAAAGCTCAAGGCCGGTCAGGGCTAATGGGTAGGTAACCCAGATTCCATCCAGAGATTAAAGGGATCCATACTTAAATGATGCATTTTCTAGAGCCCAAAGTGGGTCCTGCAGCGCCTGATCTAAGGAAAAATCACCTGTAAAATTAGTCCTTTGCTCCATACAGATTAGCATCAAGCCTGCAGTGATAGCACACACCGAAGGGCGAACCATCTTGTGAAAGCCATGTTTGATTGTACCTGCGCATCCTTGATATCTTAGTCCTTGAACCAAGTCAAAACGGAAATAGGATTAGGTTTCCTTAAGCTGAAAGAATGGTCAAGCAAAAGAGAAGATAGAAAATGGGGTCTTAGGAATAGAAGCGAAGACCGAAAATCGAAACAACGTACCCAAAAATAAAAAAGGGTTGTATGCCATCGGGATGCTTGCTCCAGAGTATTTAAGCAAAAAGACTTTTATTTCAGTATCGTGGCTCATATATGTCAGGGCTGGAAGTCCCAACGAAATCAAGATATCGATCGCTCCACGGTTGGGAACGCAGAATTCCAGGCTATCCTTCACGGTCCGAGTGTATTGAAAATATAACGTGACCCATCCCAAGTGTTGGGCTGGTTGGTAGCTGCTGATTCCTCGCTTTCAGTGTCGGTTCAACTGATTCAACTGTGGTTTTGAAAGGTTATTGTCAGGACCAGGTCTACACAATCCAGGTATTGGAATTCAAGGTTCAGCAGAAAACCAAATGTCTGTCTGTCAGGACCGGGCTTACGTAATCCAGGTATCTGAAATGCAAGTAAATTGGCCGGGGCCTAATCCGAAGGTACAACATGGCATATCAGAAAATAAAGGACATATCCTACCCAGCTGCACTTTGTATCCCATACGGCTCCAGAGGGACCACGGAGGCATCGTCGAATCGATCGAGACCGGTTATTACTCTGTGAAGTTCAGCTTGAGCATGACGGAATGCTGTAGGAAGATATGATGCACCCCCTTGAATCATCAGTACTAGTTGAACCCATTATCGTATCTAGGTGATATGCGAAGCGTCAATACTAAACATAGATGATGCAAGGTTATTTCTTGGGAAGAAAAGTCGAAGTAGCTGGGAACACGGTTTACTTAACTGGTTTGCAGAACAGAAAGGCTGCAAGGCTTGGAGGCGGGCAAGGCTGCGAGACTGCAAGGCGATGAGTCACAGGGTAGCGAGGCGCAAGGTGGCGAGTATGCATTAAAGACAAGGCTGTAGGGCTTGAGGCTCTTGAGGCTCTGAAGTCACCGTAAGTGCCTCCATTAGCATCGAGTACACTAACTTCATAGAGATTGGGATCAGCTGAAGGACAGCAGACCTCAAGTGAGGCAGCCGTTTCACTCATGAATAGGTAGCATAACGAACGAAATAAATAGATGTAAACTGTCTACCATCTTGCGGTACGGGCTTCAAAAAGGTCAACCAGTATTGTACCCTGAACGATAATTGCATCCCAGAACAAGGTCGCGAGCAGCGAAGTCTCATTGAGCTCTGTAAGATATTTTGGCTTTAGTCTTCTAGGGCTGCTCTTTCATCTGCGGTTATGTCACTCTTCGCTTTCGGGATTCTAACAAAAGCCAGCTGGTACCAAAAAACGGCTTGATAGCTTCCTTTCAATCCCAGGTAAGCTGTCTCCGTCTGTGTGACGTCGGCGAATGCGAGAAGAAATGCGATTCCCAGATATAGTAAGCTGTTAATAAGCGCACCGGCCAGTCCTTGACGACCATGAGATAAGCTTGTAGTGATGAAGACGTTGGCGATATTGAATGTGATTAGTTGCGCCTAGGAAACACGTAGGCCTAGTAGTTAGCTCCGATGGGAGCGACCGCAAAGAGGGTTGACGTCAGAACCCAACCAAGTCCGCCGATGAGCATCAACAAGGTGCCTGGAAGAAGGTGGAGAACATAACCTCCGGCCACTGAAATTAAAATTCCCCCAAGGCTCATTGGAACGTACCACGCAGTCACCTGCAGCGGAGACGCGCCCATAATGTCTTGCATGTAAAGCGTTGAATATAGCAGGAATATACCAAGCACTCCGTCGGAGAAGAGTAATGCAATACAAAGTGCTGAGAGATGCGGAACTGTGAATAAGTCGAACGGTAGGAGAGGGCTTTTGGCTACCCAGCCTTCAACAAAAGCCGCGATGCCGAGAATTACAGCCCCAACGATAAGCAAAACATAGATGTATGGTGTTATCCACTTGTTTGGGGCATGCGAGCTATCAGTAAGCGCGAAAACAACGAGTATCAATCCCGATACTATTAGAGCACTCCCTAACCAATCCATCTATATACCCATTGCCTTGCGTCCTTCCATGTGCGATGGTACTGTTAAGTATGCGGCTACGGCCGTCGTGAGAATGAGTATAGTCCCAATCCAGAAATACCAGCCGAAATCCAGAAATTGCCCTGTCAAGCCTGCAAAAAAGACACCAGTGAAGAAATCAAAAGGGGTCGAGCTCTCATAGAGGCTAAAAATCAAGTTCTTTCGCGGGCCTGGTCTATATATGAATCCCATAAGCATGACGCCGGATTGTAAGAACGCAGATGATTCAAGGTCTTACAATGCTTGGCAAAAGACCAACATCAATTGATTCTTCGAAAAGCTCGCAATGAGAGATCATATGCAAAACCATGCTAAGCCCCTCAGGTAAACAGGGTAACCGCCGTACATGTCCGCTAGTCGATCAAAAGGTAGTAGAAAGGCTGCGGTCATCAGGGAAAATGCGCTGACGGGCCAGACTACAGAGGAAGTCGGTATATTCAGCTTTACGATCAACGTTGGTAGAATGACGTTGAAGCCGGACACAAAGTATTTCTAGTAGTCTCAACTGTCAGACCTTTGCTAAGTCTCTGTGAGTTGGATGAGTGAGGGTAGACTCACAGCCATAAGTTGGGACGCTAATATGGAACAGCAGAAGAATATCTCTGCCCAACGAGACTTGAATATGGCTGGTCGCTCCCTTCCTAGACGCTCAATAAGGGCTTCTTCTGTCTCGTTTCCCTCACCATCGGCGGGGGATGGTTTTTCCTGTGTTTGTGGGTGGTCTGAGGTTAGAACTGGGAGCTCTTGTGGGATGGACTTCTTGGTAGGCGGAGCTGCTGGAGAGAACGATGCTGTTGCAGCTGGCATAGGTATATTTGGAGAAGTCATGGTGTCTGTGGAATGCGATAGTGAACGGGCTTCATTCGGAGTCATGGCCAGGCGGATATGAAGAGGTTCGTGATCTGCGGCACATTGAATATGGGATTGAGCAAGGTATGCGGATGGTTGACTGCGGGGAGATTCTGAAGAAGATGAGGCGGTGGAGATATATGAGAAGCCATGGAGCCAGTGAAATATGACATCTTGGCTATCGAGGGCGTCATGGTGCTTGGAACGGTTTGGAAGTTTACAAATCGGCGCATAAAAATCGCTTGGGCGACTTCGGTGGATGGCGTGAACGGTAGGGTTTATCTAGTCGATCGTAGTGCGCATGATGGTCATCAAGACCATTTACATTCATGACGAACGACTAACGATTGAAAAACATTCGCTGCAATTATTGTCGATGATCAGAGGCGACTTCAAGTTGCCATGACCAACAGACCGAGGGGACAGATTTTTCGCAGCTTGTATTTCCCAACACCCACAGTAACCGAGTGTCCTTTTCCTTTAGCTGTTGCTGATATGTAGAATGATCTAGAAACCACTTGCAAGTGTTCTGGGCTCGATCCGAGCTTCTCTTTTTCTGGAAGTGGACGAAGGTTTTGCCGCTCTGGTACCTAAGGCTGATCAGTGGTGAAGATACTAGGTAGTAAGCGACCTATCTATAAACCCACCTGGTAGCACCCACCTGTGGAGAACCACCCAATTTTTCTGAGCCTCGTTTTAGAGAGATCGTGAAGGTGAGTAAATATTATTCATTAAGTTTTTTGCCCGGCTGATTTTAATTCTAGGAATTACTTCATCTTCGTAACTGGTATCGTTTCTCTGCTATCCTGCTAGCCTTACGGAGAGCTTGCTTTGATGAGTCCATCTTGCAAAGCTACTTCAATCTGATCAATCCCGACCAACACTATGCTGCCTTGCGGGCTCAGATGAAAGCACAACCAGGGCTTCCTTGGCTGTTTCCTTGCGTTGAGCAGGATGGATTTCCAATGCTAGTCTATAACTCTTCCGGTTCAAAAAAATCTTCCGTAACCCAATGAATTTTCTTGTTTCAGTTCTGCAGACCAGTAGTTCCTAGGAGGTTCAATTAATCCTTCAATAATCATGTGTCCAAGTATCCCAGGCTGCAGTATCTCGAATATCCTATGTTCTGAAGCTAGCCGTACCGTCACATTCCGTTTTCATTTCTTTCCTAAGCGAAAGGAGACGTTTGTTCGTATCAGTCACTGCCTGTTGAATGTTAGATACCCGTAGCCACTCCCTAAAATTTCATAAATTGTGCTTCTGATTCTCACTCTTACTCTACTCCCTTGATCTCCGAGAGAGCAACAAGTACAATATTTCTTAAGATAGGTGGTATTCGGCCAACATCGTTCAACCAACCTGCCCAACGTCCCAACATCATCAATCATATGCTGGTGCGCTTCCACATGGCTTTGATTATCCCACTGTTTCTAATCTTCGTACGTGGCCATTGGAGCTCAGCTCGTACGAAACTGCATATACTTGCTACTGGGTTGCAGTTGCGCTGCAATTACTGATGCTGTGAGACCCAAAGATGGAAACTTGTTGGAGCTCGAACACGAAAGAGCAACACGGCCATGGTCCTTGGCTATCGATGATTACCAAGACGAGCCAAATGCGTCCGTCAATCACTCCTTTCAGAGTGTATCAAAGGTGAGGTATCCATTGCGTCCATGCTGGTGTTTGGTATGCCTCGATGGGTAGGTCGCGCAGACTGATGAACGCTTCTACGACGAGGTATACCCGTGCTAGAACGAAGGTGGGAACGACAGTCGTGATCGTTAGGCTATAGGCACAGAATGTAGCTTCACTCAAACCTATGACCATCGCACATTCTGCCTTCGGGGTCATAGCCAAATACCGATAAGCGTAACTTCTCAAAGTCTGCTTCCAATCATCTTGATCTTTCCAATGTTTGATAATTGCGATCACACTAGCTATCAAACCTGAGCCAGCGATGAGGATGGCCGATACCTTCCATAGTAGAGCTTCAGTAGAAGAGGGGAAGATGGAACTCCAGGCTCCTGCATGTAATCCACCGTACAAGATGGTCGCCGCCCATAGTTTCGCACAAGTGGAATTAGTATGTCCATATAACTGGTCGAGGCCTGGCCAATCCGGGACCTCCAACATTATGAGGTCAATGAAGTCGAACGCGTCAGGGGCCAATGGTCCTTCAGGAAGGGCTTCAATTGGGTCAATCCCTATAACATTCCAATGCTCAGATACGACGTGGGATGCCAATTTCCATCTGTTAACCGTAGCCAGATCCAGATTTATCGTCCTGATCGGATTTGAAATTGCTAGAGCTGAATTGCCTCCCTTTGGTCGGACATTTGATCTTGGCCCAAACATTGTACCGCTAAGGATTTCATGTTCTTGAAGGGGTACAGATGAAGGATCTAAAACCTTAGGAGAAGAGTCGACAGACTCGGTTTCGGAGACCATATCATCTTGCCCGCACTCGGCCTCGCATTCTCTGTCGTTATTTCGAGCAGGGTCTGAAGGAAGGTCAACGAAAGGTAATAACTCGTCTGCGCCCCTTGGGTACACGTATAGACTTGACAATTCAATACCCCACTCTTTAGACCTAGAACTGAAGGAATTGCTCATAAGCAGCCACGCACACATAGGGTGAGTCCATTCTCCTGTCAGCACCGTCGGCTCATTAATATCTAGAGGTTTTTGGAGCCAGAACAAGTACATAAGAAGGGCACAAAAAACGTGACCAAGCGTATTGATCTCAAGTAGAGTCAATGGTAGATGGCTTGCGAGTCGACCCGTGCATTGAACAATGACCCATCCAGCTTGCAGACAGGCCAGAAACTTTCCCACATTATCCGCTTTGCTTCGATCAAAGATAGACGCTTTCGATATATCAGAGATGCAACCTCCATGTCGGGCAACAAAGAGCACACCTCTGGATCCTAAGGACAATCGAGGCGAGTCCCACATGTAAGGCCCTTCGAGAGAATCGATTGTGTCGATGACGAGCCCTCCCATACCGGCATAGAAGCTATGAACATTAGTCCATGGATGTTTGCGCTCCTGGTGGGTTTGCTCAAAAATCTCGTTCATGGATTTTGTCAGCACAGAGGCTGACTGATATTGACGCCATGCAACATAGACAACCACTTCAGGAGCAAATAAACCCATCAGTACCCATTGTGTCTTCTTCTTGTAGTGCCTAAAGACTGAGGTATGCTGTCTCGGCTGTATAATTTCATCAGCACACCAACTCCCAGCCTATATGCAGGAACGTACAATGTTCAAGTGAATCGCGGTCCAAACACATAATGATAATGTGATCACACAACTAATCAAAAGTCGAAATGTTCCGCGAGTTCGTGGTTCTTGTTGCCAAGACACAGTCTGAGTCGTGGAGTTTTGGTGCAAAACCTGGGTGCTCGGATTTGAGAGTGGAGTATAACCATATACAGCGACATTTCCCAGTGGTGATGCATTCCCGCGGCATGCCACTATGAGCAATTGGAAGAGCAGCATGTTTTAAGGCAAGTATAACACCACGGCATCTTCTTCAGAGTGTTATGGAAATTTCCGCATTGATTGTTCCAGAATCCGGAGGGGGTTGTCCCTTTAAAAACAAGCCTGGCTGGCAAAGAATTCGCGGCTTGCGTTGAGTTGAAATCGAGAGAAAGTACTTATCAGGAGCACAAGCTGACGATCTATGGGGCTGATGCGGAGCTTTTTCTCTGCCTAGTCGCAAAGCGCGCTGAATAAGAGTGCCAAAAATAACACCCTGCCATTGCCATAGCCCTGTATGAAGAGCTCTACCTTGACATTTGCCTGTCGATCATACCTTGCTGTGGGATACTGTCTGATGTTTCTTTGGCGTAAACCAATCTGCACTGGATCACGCCATGTCCTATGCAGTCATAAGGGTAATATGAGGTTGAAAACTAAGCCTCAAACTTATGCTGCAAACATGTGCCATATCAAGGGGTAATCCTATCCACACATTGAGTCCCTTTGTAAAACAATGCCATCAGTATCTGATTGGGATAACCAATAGATATGCGGGTCAGCTGCATTGATGCGACTGCCGCTGCTTGCGGACCTTCGGCGTAGCACCGCTGTCACGAAGATACTTTCATCCTGCTTCCCCGGTGCTTCACATATGCAAGGGCAGGGAAGGTGCGGGAGCGAAGAAATAGAAGCTTCAAAAACGAGGGATTTGGAGGGTGAAGGAATAGATATAAGCATCGCTAATAAGTAGTATCCGAAAATCTTTGTGAACCACAGCCAGCGCCCAGCCCATCCTTACTACAAGAATATCTGAGCTGCTAATTGGAACGGAAGTCAGGTTAAAATTCCATGAGTATGTGATTTCTGTTGGTATATGAGGGTCAGAAGGAGTATGTGCATGTGTATATATTGATTGAACTACTCTAGACAGTAGGAACTACGAAGGGAGGAAGGAGGTGAAAACTCTGACTCCCGCGCCCTATAGGGCTAAGCGAGATTGCCAACCACACAAGGTTAACAGTACTGTTCCCTATTTCCCCCCTATTTCCAACACAGTTATGGATGGAGTTGAGTGTGAGGGTGGGCTGGGTTTTGATCGAGGGAACCCAGGTGGCAAAATATATACTATAGATAGTATAAAACAGGGGATAAAAGGGGACCCTTTCATCCCATGGGATGGCTTAGAAAGCGTTCCATGACGTTTTTACCATCACCGTGCTCACAAGCCACAGTTTCGCAGAGGTGGTGAGTGGCCCCCACCCAGTATCCGCATATTTCACCATCCCAATCTCCAGGCACCAGCTACGGCTAAAGCTGAGGTTGAAACCGAGGGTTCGCCCGGATTGCCTCGCCGTACTTGATGAAAAGAAATGGAAAGGGAATCATAGCCACCGATATGAATCCTAGTAGGGATGTTCCCCAGCCTAAACCGATTCGTGCATACAAGGATGGTCCGGCTAATGGGAGAATAGCGCCAACGGTTGACCGCAGTAGAGTATTAGCGGCCAAGGCAGATGCTGCATGTGGTGTGTAGGCGTCGACGAGGTAGGTTTGGATGGACATCTGGCTTGGCATCAGAAGGAAGCTGAGCAAATGTAACAGACTGAAGCAGAGTCAGCTTACAAAAGTAATGTTTAATCCCATGCCCACCAATGCCGTCCCTAAGATCGGCACAAGCCAGAATACGTTATAGTCTGCAGACCAACCGTAGAGAAATAGGCCGGCTGGAATTATGATGGCCCCGGGTATCATGGGTGGTAGACGTCCCTCCGGCTTCAACTCACCACCTGCCGCCTTCTTTTTTAAGATCCGATCTGAGACGGTCCCGAACCCAAAAACTCCAATGAGCATCCCCACTCCAATGCCAAGGTACGAGAGACCCACAAGTCCCTGCGAGAAGCTGTATCGGGTCGTGAAAACGCCAGTTATAGTAGTAAATAGCAAGTACAGGTAGCCATAAACGACGGCCATAAAAATGGAAAAACAGAGAATTATGGGCGAGAAAAGGAGCATTCGGACTGGGCGAGTCAGGGCGAGCTTGAAGAGCTCCTTCGGCTTAACGCCGGTGTCTAACTTCGATCTTAGGGACTCGATACCTGTTTGCCTTCTCAAGCATCGGGCCTTATGCTCTAAAATTGTGGTGGCGCTGGATTCGCGCATTATGACCATGAATACCAAGGTAATGATGCTAGACTAGGTAATTCAGTAAGAATGGCTGATAGGGAATAGGCTTCGGGAAACTCACGCCTACCGCAACGATCCAGAAGATCCATCTCCAGCCCTTGGCCTCGGCTATAAATGCACCTGCGACAGGACCAATCGTGGGACCCAGCAGCGGACCTACCGTCCATACCGCCATGGCTTTACCCCTCTCCTCCTGGATAAACATGTCCGCTACCGTGCCTCCGCCAATCGTCAGTACCGCAGATCCGCTTATTCCAGCAAGAAATCGGAAGCCAATCAACATATTGAGACTGGAGCTCAATGCACATGCTACTGTAAAGAGGACGAAGGTGATGTTGGTTGCATGGTACAATGGAAGACGTCCGTACAGTTCTGAAAGAGGGGCTATTGCCAATGGACCAAGTGCAAACCCCAAAATATACACGGAGACCACAAATGATGCAAGAAGGCTGTTGTCAGAGTGAAAGTTGCTCATAACTTGTCCTATGGCAGGGGCAAACATGGAGGAGGCAAGAGGCCTATTCTCGTCAGCCATCGCCCTAAGGACTGGGGAGGTTTTCGCACGTAATGAATGTCATCGTCGATAGAACGAGAATGTTGGCCCATTTTTTGGATCGTGTCCAATTGACCGCTTTGGCAGGGTCTGAAGGCCCATCAAAATCGACAATGTTTGAGTCTGGATCTCGATCGGTGTGACTTGCCCCATCTCCCCGCTCTGTGTCCTGCATTTAGCGTATGAAGATTATTTGTTTCCAGCCTTTGCGTGTGACATCTCCTGTATATTTGGGCATTAGAGGAAAGACCCAATTACAGCTAAGGTACCATGGAGGACACTCACACGGAATGTACAAAACTTCAGTTGGGGGAAGGGGGAAAAGCTGAGGCCTTGTAGGTGGAGAGGCTGCAACCGGAAAGAGCCAACGAAGATACAAATTATAAGAAGTTGTCCCTCGCAGTGACCGCCAAGGTTGTTGATTAGATGCATGGGGATACAACACTCCACTTCAGAAGTACAGAGCACATCCACATAATGCACGAAGAGTTTTACGTATCCGGCTTTTGGCCCCAACTTGGCATCGGTTTAGTAAATATATGCAGTCAGAGTGACATCCGGGACATTTCGGTCTTAGTATACTTTAACGGTAACTTAAGATATACACTGATCAACGTTGGGTGGAGAGCAATTGGACTGGGTTTAAGAGACCGCCATGACCTCTGGCAGGAAAGATTACCAGCTTTCAAAAGCGTTCTGGCCGTCCAGTATATACTGTAACAAAGTAGGTAGGTAATGATGTACGGTGGGTAGGGTAAGGTAAGGTAGGCATGGTACAGTACAGTACCATAATGTAATTTATTTACAATTTCCCCTGATGCGTCGCCCTTGGGCTGGGCCGCTCTTTTGCCTCGCCGGACTAGCAAAATGTAGCAACCCAACACTAATCCGTTCTGGGTCATGTAAGTACATGCTGTAGGAGGTTATCAAGCTACCTAGACAATGGAATACTGAATGATACAACACCCAAAAAGAAGTTTGCAATGCATCAGCCTAGAGCTTAGCCTGCCCGTCCACCAAGCTGCGCCAGTCCTCCCTCTCGAAGGGAACATAGGCATCGGCTCTGTGTGGCAGCCAATACACTCGATCGTTTCCCCCCCCCAATACCTTTGTGCCTCTTGAATCAGGATCGACGCCTTCGTTGCGCCAAGGACCCTTGACTTGTTTGTTGTTACCAGTGTTCATCGAGCCCAACCCCCCGCTTACGACGCGGATAAAGAGGGGAACAGCATAGCTTGGTAGCGCCGATCGTAGCGACCTGGCCAGTCCGACCCAGTCAAAAGCGGTACTGGAAACAGAGAGCGAGATAGCCGCACAACCAGCCCGTCCGTCGGAGTGGGGAACCGCGACCCCGTAGACATTCGCCTCGTCAATGCAAGGGAATGTACCGATAACCTGGGAGACCTCAGTAGTAGAAACATTCTCCCCTCTCCAACGATACGTATCCCCTGTGAATATGTAAGAGACAATGATGAAAATCTGATGCGAATTGCTGCGTACCTAGACGGTCTATAAAGTACCATAATCCATCCTGGTCGCGTCGCAATGCGTCTCCGACGCGGTAATAGAGGTCTCCCTTTTCAAATACATTTTGCACGAATTTACTCTCTGTGGCCTTTTCCGCTTGCCAATAGCCAGGCCAAAAGGCTTTGTTGGCCATTCTAACGAGCAATTCACCACCGTCTTCATACTTCCTTCGCCTGGCAAAGCCAGTTCTGGGCGATCTCCACATCTCGCCAGTCTCCGGATCAATCTCGGCAAGTACGTATAGTTTTTTGTATTTCTGCCGTAGTATCCAACCATGATGGCCTATCGCATGAATTCCAAAGCCATTGCGATAGTGGTTAACGGTGGTAAAGTTTCCTTCGGTTGTGGCAAAAAATTCCTCTATCTCGGGAATCCCGAAGCGTTCCTATCAAAAGTTTTAGATTTTGCTCCAGGGAAAAAAAACCGAGAATAGGAGCTTCCCTGAAACCTTGCCCATATATCAGGCCTGAGTCCGTTACCCCAAGCCAATCTGATGGTATGCCTCTTGTCATTGGGAGAGGGCGGGGCTGCTAGAAGATAACGGATAGTTTCCCCAACTAGTAAAGCAATTAGCAGTCGTATTCCAAGAAAATCAGTCTCAAGCACACCGTAGATGAAGATGGTCGACCTGCTCTCGATGCAGTCTAACCAAAACCGAGAGGTAGAGAACTTGGGAACCACAGCAACAGATATTCCTCCCATCAGGTCATTCATGGCCGCAAGTCCCCCAGTACCGTGATATAGGGGCATGCAGTGATACATCCTGTCCTTCCCGGGTTGCTGGCCGAAAGTTTTGCCTCTCTGTGAAGCCGCAGGATAGGTGCGCGATGCTGTGAGGAGAAATGCTTTGGGAAGACCCGTAGTCCCACTGTTGACAAAGTATTAGGTACGGTGGGGTGGGTCTTTGATATTATTGCTGGACGAAAGTACCTTGTGTACTGGAGCCCCAGGCGAGGCTCTTTATCGAGGCTTCTCAGGTGTCTATCATTCCAAGTAGAATCACAGCGACTAATAGCTTCGTGAAACTCTTCTGACATTTCCAACACCTTGACTTTCAATTCCTTCTCTATCTTCAGTTTCGAGCTCTCGATACGTATCTGACACCCTTCCTCGGGGTCTGCGAGTAGCATCTTCGCCCCAGAAAGCTTGACACAGTGAAGAAGGGCATCAGATGCAAGGTTGTAGTTGATCAAAGCCGGAGCGGCACCAATTGATAATAGTCCCATCCATGAGAAGAGATACTCTGGGCTATTCATGGAGTATACACCAACCAAATCTCCAGGCTTGACACCCAGCGAGAGGAAGTAATTGCCATATCGGCACACAGTTTCATATGTTTGCCGCCAACTGTACGTTGCGGATCGAGACCAGATGCATTCATCATCTGCGTACTCGTGGGCAGAGGCCTGAAAGAGGTAGAAACCGGACCCTCGACCTTCTTTCACTATTGTCCGGGTGAGCAGTCAACCCGACGACCATCGCAGCAGACGCGGACCTGCATTGGTATAATTCCTTGCCCCCTTTCGTAGTTTGTAGAGAGTCTCGAGATCCTTGGAAATATGCAATTTTGCATCTAGGTATGCTGCTGCAGCCGTCGTGCCGGCTATGACTGCAATCGCTGTCGCTTTTCCTTAGCTGTTAGTTCCAGTTGATACCTTGAAGTGTCTACTCACAAGTTGCCATGAAATTTGCACCTCCAATTTTACAGAACGACGGGCACTCTTTCTCCCAGAAAAGCGCCCACAGTGCCAGGAGATGTCCCGATAAGGTGAGGTAGTCGGTACGGGCGAGACGGCCCCCAAGCGATGGAAGCGGGGTACTGTAAGCGTTCTTACGGTAGCGTGTGTGGATAGCATTTAGTAAAGTAAATTACAGTACAGTACAGTAAACACTCCACTTTATCAACATTCATGAAAGCCGTTTTTACTTGCTGCATAACGATGTATCACACCGTCGGTTTCTAGGCTTGGCACCGTATGTCGACTGCATCTGTCCGACTTCCGATTTAGACTCTTTCTTCATACGCTATGTGACGTGGGTACATACGATGCTACATTCTATGTTCTAGTGACCGTGAGGCACGCGTGGGTAGCTATCTCTCTGCTCTCTGGGACATTCATTGCTCTTTCAGCCCTGGGTGAATCCTATCTGGATCGAATTATTTGCTTGCACCGTTTGCTGCCAAGTACCTGTCAACATGTACATACCTTGGCTCTCAGGCCGAGAGCTGAAACGACCCGGCAAGCTTCCGAGTCGGCGATGTTGGCTAACTCTATCTGACAGCCGCCAGTCGATCTGGGTAGGCCTTTGCTGGTATTTGATACCACACACATAATCCACGCCGAAAGCGCCCAGGGACCTGACTATCTCAATTATAATTTCCCTGTAAACGGGTTCTTGGCGTACATCTGCCAATACCTGTACGTCGAAGTGTTAGACCACTCAAAGCTGGGAAGAATGGACGGCGAGAAAGTACCTTAAAGTTGAATCGACTATCTGAAAGCGGGATACATTGCTCCACTGATCATCAAGGTAACGGAACGGGATATTTGACATAGCGGTTGTGTGCCGGATTAGCCTCGGGGCTCAGTGAGGTTTTACTACCACGATACGTAAAAGGTTCATATTCGCAAAACATCCTGATGGGTCGATCGGGTCTTGGCCCAAACGCGATGTCGAAAGGAGGACGTAAAGCTGGCGATCAGTGTAGGAGTTAATGCAATGTGAGTCTCCGTACCGTTGGTAAGCGTTCCCTGTTCACTTGGATTTTAGCAATGTCATAATCGGCACTTCTATTAGACATGATGAGCGCAGTGAAATCATTCAGTATGCTACTTCCAACGGGATTGAGGTTCAAGTCTCGGTGCAGGACTCTCTTTCGGTTTGGGCTAGTGGAGCAGCTTTTCATTTACTCCGCCCTCGACAAGGGTGGTGTTCGATACATCGGCATCACTGATGCTGTTAATAAGGCCAATCCTTGGCAAGTGTACGATCTAGTTCGTACGATTCGCTCAGTAGGATGTGACATCGGAATGTTTCTCTGCAACGAGAATGGGTGTGCCCTTGCAAACGCCTACTGTGCTCATATCAATACCTCTGCTCTCGGAATTGGTGAACGGGCTGGTATCACGGCTCTCCGTGGCCTGATGGCTGGTAATTTCACTGCAAAGAAGCTGAGAGACCTGGAGGAGATAGCGGCAAAGGCGAATATGGTAGAGATTCCTTTCAACAATTTCGTTGCGGAACCTTCTCTATCTAGGTAGAGCGGGTTAGCTTTTTTGGTGCGCTCCTCCTGTCATCTCCTTGGCCCTTGTGAGTGTAAGTCTGGTTTATAAGGACATCTACAGACAGACCCCAGCATAGCAAGTCCCATACTGTGATAATAAAGGGGTTTGGCAATGGAGAATTGGGATATTGCAACGATACTGACCTGAGTGCTCTGGTTGTACAAGAAATTTTACCAGGCGCTAGTTAACACATCTTGTGGGGGAATGGATACGCCATTGAAATACAAACCACACGGCCATTCCCCCCCCATCCCCCCCAACCACAATTTACTTTTCTCTTTGTGGGTGATTACAGAATCACTTTCATAGCAGCCTTGCCAGATATAACATTCTCATAGATATTAAATGATACATGAGATGGCTAAAACACGATACTCTACTGTGTTAATTAGGGTATTTTCCGAGTAGCCGCAACGTTTCCCGCTTCAGAAGGGGCACTCAAGTCTGTCCGTTTTTATTAATCAAATCGGCCAGCCCTTGCTCCAAGTATTCCCCATACGATATTGCGCGCTTTGAAGGTTCTTGATTAGGATCATGGGGTGAAAAGGGCTCAATGGTGTCGTTCCAGCCCAGGTTGACAAAGAAGGGGAGGGATTGTCGTTCCGCGTTGACCCATTTCACGCGATGGATTGGAGCAGGGTAATAATCATGGGTGACGTATGCCATGTAGCTTCCGACATTGATGAGGTAGCAGTCATCGTTAGGCCCAATGTTCTCCCAGCCTTGGGAAGTTTTTACTTGGAGGTTCTCCACTTGGGACTGGTAAAGGACTGTGATAAGGGAGATGTCTTGGTGCCATTCAAAACTTAATTTGGTGCCGTCACTCGCGGTTTTAATTGCGGCGGGTGGATAGGGGTCGAGGTTAGGATAACGGATGAGCGATACTGCCGAAAGAGTGTCCTCCTTCTTCAAGTGCTGGGCAAGGAAGTCCTCATCTTTTCCAAGAGCTAGACCGAAGCCGCGGAGTAGTACTTGGGAGAGATGACAAACCTGGAAATAGTAGGATTCCATGTACTCTTTGAAGCCGGGATGCTTAGCTTGATCAGGCCACACGTTGACTTCGTGTAATGGCGTGTTTGCTTTGATCATAGGGTGTTCGGGGGTGAAGGAGGGGTTCAATAAGCAAAACGACTCAACAGCCTTCTTGTCTTTGATGGAAAGGTAGTATCCGTTCCGTATTTGCTTCTGGTGGTTTTTATTGTAGGCACGGATGGCGAGCTGCCACTTCTCTTCGTCTGTGACCGACATGTGGAATTTCCGAGTTTCCTCCGAGAACCTGCGGACGTCGATGCCGTGATTTGCAGCATAGAAGAAACCAGACCCCCGAATCGCGGCGTCAATTTGCGTGGCGACCTTCATCTTCTCACTTTGGTCTTCTCCAAATAATGGAGAGACGTCAACAACTGGGGCATCGGCATATGGGAGGCTGCCCATGGCGTCGAAATCACGGATTTATTGCTCGGTGAGGTTGAAGAAATTCCATATGCAATAGGCTTGGATGGTAAGCAAGGAGGCTGTATCTATTCCATGTGATCTTAGGGAGGCGAATGTGGTTCTGGTTCCACGGGAATGTGGTGGGGACTGGGTATTCAAAGGGTGTGTGATAGCTAAGCAAGCACCATAAGGACGGACGAGGTCGAGCTTCTCATGAAAACATATGAGAGGAACATATGAGGTAGAAGTGAATGGCAATGCCAAGGTAAGCATCTGGGAAAGCACGACATCCAACCAACCACGACACGGGCGATTCAGGTCCATAGTCCAAAGAAATTTTTGGCTATGTAGAAGGCCTCGACATGCCACTTACTGGGTCATCAGACCTCCAAGATTGCAACTGCATGTATCGTTTTACTTGGCGCAATACCTAGTCAGGGTAGATAGGTACTAGGTAAGGTACCTTAACTGGTGCTGCTACCTATGACCTCTCCTACTACACAGGGTCACCTACGGGACGTAGCTTACCAACATACATTACGGCCTCATAGCGCTTCTTCATGCGTCGCATGTCGTGGCAACGCGCTAGTGCCTGGGTTCTGGGGGCTGCCACCTAATGTTCGGTAAGGACTACCTAAATGAACATTAATGGTATAACGACAGGGCCACTGACTGTGGGTGCTGTTCCCTAAGTCACTGCAGCTAGCGCAACTAACAGCGCATTGCAGCGACTGAAGATGTACCTTAGCGAGAAGCTGTGCATCTCTACAACAGCTTCAATTCGGTTAACTCTGAATAACAGTTTTTGAATGATTATGAAAGTTAAATACTGATCATCGTCATAACTTAAAACGATTATGAAATTTAAAATGTATTCATGTTTAATACGATATAACGGCTGATTAAAATGTAAACGTGACTTGAGAATATAACGATCGAGTGAGATTTACATATGAGAAATATGGACAACGTTCGTTAACTGAGCTATACCTACATGCGCATCTGATGAGACTGTGCTGTGTGCGCATTAATTATATGTATTTCGTTGTGTTCATGTAGTGCACTAACTGTATCTTATTCTGATACAGAACAGCGTACTCAGCAAATCTATCAAGCATGTTACAGCTGTAACACGTTTAATAACAACAAACGTTTTACTTTATGAACCGTCTACTATCAAACATTAAGCGCAGGACGCTTAAAGTAATAACGGTTCGTACACGGTTGCTGAAGGTTTATTTGGACCCACATAATCTCGCTAAGGTATGGTTTCGTAGTGTCATATGACTCCCTGACGGCTTAGAGAAGGCTTGCACTACACAGTGTCAGTAGGTGCTTTGCGAAGTACTTAGTACTTCGTACGGAATACACACTCATTGCTTGCAGTGGAATATTACTAGTTTACTTGTATAATAAATGGTTCAGAATCTTCAATCCGATTGGTCCGGGAAAACACAGTAAACGTGACTTCCCGTCTGCCACAAGCCTTTCCGAGCCGCCCACACTCTCTACCAATAAACCGTCATATCAAATCTGCAGTTCTGGCTACCGCCTCATGTTGAGGTGGTCGCAGTAACCTTACCGCTGGTTAGGGTGCAGAGCGGCGTACAATAATTCAAAGGAAAGTCGCGTACGGATGACGTGTATATAGAAACCAACACTGCACATTACTGCACTGCGTAAAGACATGCAGGGATAAGCGGAGGGAGAAAGATGTATGTATGTTAATATAATCGACTCACGGTTGGTCTCGGCCATTGCAAGTATCCCTTCTGCCTGTAAGTTAGACTGAACTCTCTATTGCTGAATTAACTGAAAAATGAATTGCAGGAAGCCCCAACCACCTTCCCATTCGCGCTCCCATGCCTGCAAGCAGCTACCGTTGGTAGATCCCACTTCTTTAGCAGCGATACCATCAATGATGAAGTGACTCTATTCTGTAAGACTCGCAGCCTGCGAGCTGAAAATCACGGCAGGTTACGGACGCCATGGCTGAGAGACTGCATGATTCCAACACAATGAGGGGGGTTCCAGCCTAGTTGACCATCTACGAGACTTTGATTGAACATGAGGTTGAGGCTCGTGATGTTGTTGGCCGAGAATTCCACATGAAACCAATGACTGCTCGGATTCTAGGCCTCCGAAGCCGCAAAATGACACTGACCGCTTCAACTAGCTTCCAAGACTGTTCCATACCAACGAAGGAGGATACCATGTCGTTATTTACTTCAGCGTATCTGAAGGTATTGCAGCCCTACTTTATGTCTACGCTCTCGGAGGTGCCGATCTTAGTAAAGCTAGCTGCTAACCGACGTTTTGGCGACGGTGCTGATCGGTGCAGCCCATAGTCTGAATATGCCATTGCAAAACGGTTCGTCAATCCCTACCTTCACCGGTACTTGCCAATGTCATATCTGCAACGAAGCTATTCTTGGTTTTGAAGGGCTCCATTTTCTCCTTAGCTGGCCCATGTCCAATAGTTACCTTTCAACGGCTATTCCGCGATGAGAATCCAAACTCGGCGCATACCACCAAATAGATACTGAGGATTTTCTTCTGCCGTTCCAATCCATTGCTGTATGTCGCCATTCCTCCAATTTGTGACACCACAGTGATCCAGGCTAATACCTTCGAAGCCCTGCCTCAGCTTTTTCTATTCGCTTGGGCTTTCATACGGCGTAGAATAAAATGTCGAAGATGCCTGATCGCGATGTGGACCTTTTACCAGAGCTGGTACGTGAAGATGGGGTCTACAAATTGGAACCTGCCAGCAGTGGAGTGCCTGGAAGCTGGAAGCACTCTATTATAGAGAATACGGAGCCCCTGACGAACGGTGATCATTCATATAAAGACAGTCAGCTACAAAATCTGCACGGCTGCCATTCAGTCAACGGAGATGCGCCAATTCTGAATGGCAAAGGGGCGGACCCAGAGCAGAGCAAGTTCCACCATCAGGGCGATAATGGCTGGTCTCAAGTGATCGAACGCATAACTGATCGTTGCGACTTAAGCCCTTTGGCCAAAGATACTTGGTCATATCGAATCGCTTCCCACGATGACGATTACAAGGTTCAAAGGGAAAAAACAGCAACGCTCGTTGTCAATGGACGCCTTCATAGGTCTTTACTAGATATATCCGCGAAACATGATGTACCAATTTCCTCATTTTTTCTATTTTCGCTACATAAGATGCTTCATGTCTTTGGAAATGGTCGCGAGACTGTAATTGCCTATGCAAGTTCCATTACTTGCACCAAGAGCTCGACCTTGGAATGCGTTCGTGTGATACCCGTCATCGTGCAACACCACGCCCAGCAAAGCGCTTCGTGCATCAAACAAATTATGGATATCGAATCAAGTGTATCTATAACATCCCTTACATATGGCGACATCGATCTTCACCGCTTTCCACATGGCTCTCTCGATTGTCTGTTCACATGGTCTTCTCATGAGGCCACTGAGCACCATTCAAGATTCCCCTTGACTTTCACTGGTACAACAAATGGCTCTGGCTTGACGCTGATGGCTAGCTTCGACGGGAAACACTTCGATGACGTGGTAATAGATCGATTTCTAAGCGTTGTGCATGTTTTGCTGTTGGAGATATCTAACAATGCCGAGAAACCAACCGAGGAATTGGAATTCCTCTCCAATGAACAAAGGCTTCTATTTGATGAATGGAATCGGACTGAAGGTGATTATCCGGATTCCAAAAGACTTCACCACCTTGTGGAAGAGGCTGTCGAGCGGACTCCAGATAAGGTTGCAATTGTTTATCAAGATGCAGAACTCACTTATCGTGATCTCAATCAGCGTGCAAATCAATTAGCCCACTACCTTCGCTCGACTGTTGGAGTGCACCCGGAACAATTCATTGCACTTCTGCTCGACAAGAATGAGCTCATGATCATCACCGTTCTGGGTATCTGGAAGTCTGGAGCAGCCTACATTCCAATTGATCCAATGTATCCAGACGAGAGGCTGCGTTTCACCTTGGATGACACGCAGGCCCAAATCGTTATTGCCGGCCAGAGACATGCACACAGACTGGAAAATCAGATCGCGCCTTCGAGCGTGTTCAGAATCATCCAAATAGAACCCCTTCTTGCATCTTTGCACGTCGACCTTTCCATTCGTCGAGATAACTTGAACCTGAGCCTCCACAGCAGGCAATTGGCTTACGTTACATATACTTCTGGCACCACTGGTATTCCAAAGGGCATTTACAAAGAACATCGAAGTGTTGTGAACAGCATAACAGACCTGGCTGAAAGGTATGAGGTGCGCAAAGAACGAGAGGTGGTACTTTTGTTCTCGGCCTATGTTTTCGAGCCGTTCGTGCGGCAGACGTTAATGGCCTTGATCAATTCCCAGCTCCTTGCCATAATAGACGACACCGAGAAGCTTGACCCACTGAAGTTGACAGCATTCGTGAAGCGTCATGGAGTCACCTATCTAAATGGGACGGCCTCTGTCATTCAAGAGTTTGATTTTTCAGAGTGTCCTAGCCTGCAGCGACTGTTGTTAGTAGGCGAAGATTTGACTGAAACCCGATACAAGGAATTGAGGAGACGTTTCAAACATCGCATCATCAATGAATATGGTTTCACCGAGTCGGCCTTTGTCACAGCAGTGAAAATGTTCTACCCAAATTCCCAAAGACTGAACAGAAGCCTTGGGAAGCCCCTACGGAACGTGAAATGGTATATAATGAGTAGTTCGTTGAAGCAGATGCCGATTGGGGCAATTGGAGAATTACATATCGGAGGATTAGGCGTATCCAAAGGCTATCTCAACCGTCCTGAACTAACAAAGCAAAGATTCATTACCAATCCTTTCCAGACTGCACATGAAAAGCGAAACGGAACCAATGGTCTGCTCTACAAGACTGGTGATCTGGCCCGGTGGCTTCCCGATGGCGAAGTGGAGTACCTAGGTCGCAATGATTTTCAGATCAAACTGCGTGGGCTCCGAATCGAGCCCGGTGAAATAGAGTCTGTTCTATCACTGTACCCCGGTGTGAGGTCCAGCCTAGTGGTGGCAAGGGAGCTCAAAGGTGGCAAGCATGCCACGGGCTCAAAACATCTGTTCGGATACTATGTCTCTGATGGTGGCCGCATACCGGAGACGGATCTTCTGGCTTTTTTGGAGAAAAAACTTCCACGCTACATGATTCCCACGAGAATTACCCAGATGGAACGAATCCCAGTTACTGTAAATGGTAAAGTCAATCTTCGAGCCCTCCCGGAGGTTGATCTATCTCAGCGTGACTCTGTACCAGTTGGTCTGAGGAATGATCGTGACGATCAACTGGGTAGAATCTGGAGCGAAATTCTTGGAATTCCTCTAGAAACTATTAGCCTCGAGGACAATTTTTTTCGGTGCGGTGGCCATAGTATTACGTGTATTCAGTTAATTAGCCGCATCCGTCAAGTATTTTCTCTACACATATCTGTCGAAGATGTCTTTTCGACCAGAACAATGCGGAATTTATCCGATCTCTTGTGGAAAGTGAGTCAAGCGGCTACGAGGGAAGAACCACTGAACCCAAAGCCTAGATCTACTCTACAGCTTCCAAGTTCACAGAAAGGAAAGGAGATTGACGCGTTCTTTGTTGCAAATAGCCTCCAGCAGGGCTTTGTGTATCACTATTTGAAGCAGGGAGCTTCGGACGACGCCTACGTGATGCAGACTATGCACAACTACAGGACTAGCATTTGTCATGATCGCCTAAAAATTGCTTGGATACATGCCCAAAGGCGATATAGCTCTATCAGGATGCGGCTTCACTGGGAGGAAGATGTTTTACAGATTATTGATCGGGATCCACCATTAGATTGGCGATTCGTGGATTTGACAGATGCGAAGGATGAACTTGAGCAACAACTCAAAATAGTAGAACTCCAGAAACAAGATAAGATGGAGCCCTATCATTTAGAGGACAGTAAACTCTTTAGAGTATACCTGATCAGACTCAGCGACGACCATTTCAATTGTCTCTTCAGTTGTCACCATGCGATTCTGGACGGCTGGAGTCTACCCATATTGTTCCAATATGTCCATCAAACCTATCTGCACCTAGTCGGAGGTGAACCGGTAGTTTGTACACCCGATAAGGCCTATCTTGAAGCTCAAGCACTTCTTCAAGCCAATCGTCACAATCACATTGGGTACTGGAGGCACCACATTAAGAAGATTGTTGAGCGTTGCGATCTCAACGCCTTGCTAAATGAACGCGTCCGTTACAAGGTCTTGTTGAGTGACTATGATACAGTCCAAGACCAGAAGGAGAAGACACTTGCCTTGAACGGTGTTTGGAAAACAGGCCTAAGAGAAGTCTGTTCTATTCATGGCATCACATTGCACTCCATTCTACAGTTCGTATGGCATTCAGTTTTACACACTTATGGCGGTGGATGCCAGACCGTTGTTGGAACCATTATTGCAGGGAGGAACCTTCCTATTGATGACATTGAAAGCTCTGTGGGTCTTTTCATCAACACCTTACCCTTGATAGTTGACCATACCGAGGAGGAGCATAAAACTGTACTTGCTGCCGTTACGGACATACAACATCAAGTCAATATCATGAACAGCCGCAGCCACGTGGAACTTAGCCATATATTAGATGGCAAATTGAAGCACGGCCTCTTTGATACTCTTTTCGTCCTCGAAAACTATCCAACTCTAGACAAATACCGGGAACAGATCCATAGGCAGCTGTTGCAATTCGATACTGTGAACGAGATCGAGAAGCTAGACTATCCATTGGCAGTGATAGCACGTGAGAGCCAAGCGTGTGATGGTTTCACTTTTACAATCTGCTACGCCGGTGAATTGTTCGAGGATACGATCATTGATGAATTACTGTATATGGTTCAACAGCTCTTTACACAAATTGCTGATAACCCGGAACAGCTTGTGAAAGACCTCCAATACTTAGGACCCAGCCAGCTCAGTCGGCTCGCTAGATGGAACGCTAACGAATCTCTGTACCCTGCAGAATTCACTCTACATCAATTGTTTGAGAGAGAGGTGGCAAGGGTACCGGAGAGGACTGCGGTCATATACGAAGATGTAAAGCTCAATTACAGGATAATGAATGAACAAGCGAACATGATGGGGCATTATCTTCGAAGTTGTATACCTATCAAATCCAATGACATCATTGCTCTCTTCATGGACAAGAGTGAGAGGATGATGGTCAGCATCTTTGCCGTTTGGAAGTCTGGTGCTGCTTATACACCCATTGACCCTAGCTATCCGGAAGGCCGGGTTCAATACATATTGAAAGATACCGCGGCGAAGATTGTCATAACCGAGAAATGCTACGCTTCACGCTTGCGTAAGATGACCGGGGATGGAATGCACATCATAGAGTCGGACTCCATTGAGTGGTACAGCGACAAGGCTAGTACCCGTAATATTCAATTGAATATGTCGAGTTCAGATTTGGCGTACATTATCTACACCTCTGGTACGACGGGGACACCGAAGGGTGTGATGATTGAACATCGCGGGGTTGTCAATCTCCAAGTATCGCTATCTAGATTATTCTCCCTGCGGGAGCTCGAGGACGAGGTGATCCTCACTTTCTCTAACTATGTGTTTGACCATTTCGTTGAAGTATTTACGGACGCTTTGCTGAATGGTCAAGCTTTGTTGGTACTTAATGACGAGATGCGAAGTGACAAGGAACGATTGTACAAGTATATTAGCGACAATGAGGTTACTTATCTGTCGGGGACCCCATCTGTAATCTCAGTTTACGAGTACGATCGATTTGACCATATCAGAAGAATTGATTGTATCGGTGAAGCCTTCACTGAAGGTGCCTTTAGAAAAATCCGAGAGACCTATAACGGCCTCATTATCAACGGCTATGGACCGACCGAAGTATCTATCACAAGTCACAAACGCTTATACCCCCCTGATCAATGGCGAAAAGATCACAGCATTGGCAAACAGGTCACAAACACCACTTCCTACGTCTTAGATGAGAACATGAAACTCGTACCAATTGGAGCAGCTGGAGAACTGTATATTGGCGGCGTTGGCGTAGCTCGGGGCTATCATAATCGCCCAGATCTAACTGCAAAAAATTTCCCTGTCAACCCTTTCCAGAGTGCGGAGGAGAAGGAGAGTGACAAAAATTCCCGTATCTACAAAACTGGAGATCTCGTCCGTTGGTTACCTCATAGTGATGGTGAAATTGAGTATCTGGGTCGCAACGATTCTCAAGTGAAGATCAGAGGCGTACGTATAGAGCTTGGAGAAATCGAGACGGTGTTATCAGGGTATCATGGTATTACAAGGGCGGTTGTTGTCGTGAAGGAGCAACCAAGGACAAAAGAAGACATAAGGAATACTCCTCTGAAATTCCTGGTGGGCTACTTTGTCTCTAACACTGCCCTACATGAACATGAAATCCAGAACCATATACGAGAGAGGCTTCCGGATTACATGGTTCCTAACCGCCTTGTACGAATTGAGAGAATCCCGGTAACAATCAGTGGTAAAGTGGACGCTCGGGAGCTTCCCCTAGTAGATTTTTCAACCAACGTTGAGTATTTGGCTCCACGCAACGATGTTGAGACAACTCTCTGCGCAATCTGGTCCGATGTTCTGGGAATCTCATCGGAAAAGATCGGTATTCACGATAACTTCTTTAGCTTGGGCGGAGACAGCCTACTAAGCACGAAGCTATCATTTACTATTTCCAAGGCTTTTGAACGTCTTGTGACTATAGCTGCTCTATTCAAATACCGAACAATTGAGACTATGTCCCAATTCATATTGAGCGAAGCCGATGAATCAAGTCCAATTCTGCCGTTAAGGGACTCGGGTAAAGCTACTCCTGTCTCGCTTGCACAGGAAAGAGTTCTATTTATCGATGAATTCGAAGGTGGCACTGACGCGTACAACATCGTCATGAACTTCGATCTCCCAATGACTACAGATCGTAAATTGCTACAAAAATCTTTTCGCTCTGTTTTGTCTAGGCACCAAGCTCTGAGGTCCTTTCTACCAAGGCAAAAAATGGACGGCGCCCGTCTTCAGCACATACTGGATGAGGAGGAAGCCCAGAGTATATTCACTATGCATGAGATTGCTGTCAGCGACCTCCATGAGCTGCATCGATTACTTGTCAAAGAATCACAATACGTGTTTCGCCTTGCAGAGGAATTGCCTTTCCGAATTAGCTTCTACGAAGATGCGTCGAATAAGGAACTGTTCTACATGAGCATCGTGCTTCATCATGTTTGCTTCGATGCATGGTCTTGGAATATCTTCGAACGGGACCTCAAGGCATTTTATAGATTTTACAAAGAAGCTCAAGGCACACTGGACCTCCCCATTTTGCATCTCCAATATCGGGACGTGGCCAATTGGCAACGAAGCTGCCTAACAGGAGACCGAAGAGAGAAACTGGCCTCCTTCTGGCGACGAAAGCTCAATGGCTTTGAGCAGCTGCAGCTCATCCCAGACTTCCATAGACCGCCCCATTTTGATTACAAGGGAAGGGATGTTCAATTTCGGCTTGATCCAAAATTAACCAGCGGGCTAAGAAGATTGGCTAAAGACATCAACATCAGCTTGTACAGCCTCTTAGCAAGCGCATATTGTCTGATGCTTGGCGTTTATACGAATCAGCGAGATATTATTATTGGAATCCCCATAGCCAACAGAACTCGCCGCGAATTTGAAGACATAATTGGCTTTTTTGTCAACATGCTTGTTCTGAGGATTGATATCGACGGCGATTCTTCTGCCGTAGACTACATTCTCCGGGTCAGTCAAGAGTTCATCCAGGGCCAGTTGCATCAAGATATGCCGTTTCAGGAGGTCGTCAAAGAGCTTCAGACTGATAACGACCCCAGTCGCCACCCCCTTGTACAAGCCGTCTTCAACTATGAAGCCATGCAATCCAGGTCTCAAGACTCGAGTAACTGCAGATTTTCTGACCTAATTCTGACGGAATATCAATGGAAGAAAAGCTACACCACGGCGAAGTTTGATCTTGCTGCTACTATAATCGAACGTGAAACAGGATTGCATTGTAACTTCAATTATGCAGCAAGTGTTTTCGCTGACGACTCCATCAGAGGTTTTACTTCACTCTACTGCCGCATCCTGCGGCAATTTTCCAAGCTCCATGCGAACACTCCCAGGAGAATTAAGGAATTGAGCATGGCTGATGAAGCAAGCGGCCTCATCTGCGCCACCGATGATTCACTATCTGATCTGTCTTTATCTAGCCAAGCCAAAACACTACATGAGGCTTTTGAAAGGGAAGCAAGAATTTCCAGTAGCGCGATTGCTGTGGTTAGCCAGAGAACTAGGATTTCATACCGGGAACTCAATGAACGTACTAATCAACTGGCGTGGTATCTTCGGTCAATGGCTTCAATCTCCTCTGATGATGTGATTGCGCTCATCCTGGACAAGAGTGAACTCACAATCATCAGTATCCTGGCTGTATGGAAAGCAGGCGCTGCGTACGTTCCAATCGATCCCAAGTATCCGAAGGAGAGGATTAGGTTTATCTTGGAAGACACCGGAGCTAAGATAGTTGTGGCTAACCAAAAATACCGACAAAGGGTGGAAAGCTTCTTGGTGTCGTCAGTAGCAGTCTATATTGATTCTCTGTCAACGATTGTTAGGGTAAATCAGCTGCCGACGTCTGAACTCATGTCTAGTACTGAGGAGAACAATCTTGCCTATGTTATCTACACATCCGGGACTACGGGAAATCCTAAAGGCGTATTGGTCGAACACAAGGGAGTACTGGGCTTACGAAACAATTTGAGAACTCTTTATTTTGGCTCAGACATAGGGACACAACATGGAATTCTGTTTCTTTCGAATTATGTGTTTGACTTCTCGGTTGAGCAACTCGTTCTATCGACCCTGAGCTCTAATAAGCTAATCATCCCTGATCGTGACTTCGACATAGATGACCAGTTTTATAATTATGTCAACGAGAACGAGCTCACCTATCTTAGCGGAACACCTACATTTTTACATCAGATCGATATGTCAAGATTGGAGCATCTCAAGGTCTTGACAGCTGCCGGGGAAGCGTTCCATGCCAACCAGTTCGAGAAAATACGCAACAGCTTTAATGGCACGGTGCACAATGCTTATGGGATTACCGAAACCACCGTATATAATATGGTCGCCCGCTTTGAAGGCGACTCAAAGTTTCGAAATACGCTCGGGCAGCTTCTCCCAGGCATGAGGGGATACTTGCTAAATGATTGCTTGCAAATGCTACCGCTGGGTGCTGTGGGAGAACTCTACTTAGCTGGGGGTTGTGTAGCGCGTGGATATCTCAACCAGCCTGAATTGACTAAGCAACGTTTCCTGGCCAATCCGTTTAGGACGGAGGAGGATATCCGAGCCGGGAAATATCATCGAATGTACAAAACCGGAGACTTGGTTCGACGCTTACCTGGTGGACAGCTAGAGTACCTTGGCAGGAATGATCTGCAGGTCAAACTACGCGGATTCCGGTTGGAACTTGGAGAGATCACCGCCGTCCTTGGTAGCTATCCAGGTATAAAGGAGAGTACAGTGGTCGCCAAGTACGACGAGAAGTTGTTACCCCACTCTAGACAAGCCAAATATCTTGTTGGCTACTATATTACAGACGATCCGCAGCTCACTGAATTAAAAGTGAGCACCTTCATGAAACATAGACTGCCAGCACATATGGTTCCGGTAATGTTGATACGCCTGAACACATCTCTGCCTGTGACGATTAACGGAAAGCTGGACACGCGAGCGCTCCCAGACCCCCACTTCCATTCGGATAAACATGAATACTTTGCCCCTCGCAACGATCGGGAAAGAAACATGTCCCGTATCTGGTCAAGAATCCTGGGCATAGACGACCTCGGGATCAACGACAACTTCTTCCAACTCGGTGGTGATAGCATCCTATCTTTGCAGCTCACAGCGCTTATCCGTGAGGAACTTAATCTCAAGGTTACCGCGAAAGACGTTTTCGACTGTAAATCTATTAGAGATCTTTGCGACAACATTTCAGTAGATGAAGACCAACCAAGTCGGCAAAAAGACTATGTTACAGAACAAGGCTCCCTTGCTGGGAAACTCCCACTGCTGCCGATTCAGGAGTGGTTTTTCTCCAAAAATTTGAAAAATTGTCACCATTGGAACCAGACTTTTACCATTCAAACTCCGCAACTTGACGTGAAGAGACTGAAGAGCGCATTGGAGGCTTTGCAGGACCACCATGACGCTTTCAAATTAAGATTCAAGTATACTAGAAGAGGCTACATTCAGTACTACGATTACGATCAAAGGGAAGTAGACTTGAATACCATGGATATCGGGATCGTAGCGCTGAAAGAAGAGCAAGACGCCACTTTCACGAGCTGGCAAAGCGGCTTCGATGTAAGGAAGGGGCCAATGTTTGCCGTAAGCTATATTCACGGCTTCAATGATGGCTCCGCTCGAGTATGGTTTGCCATTCACCATCTCATTGTTGATACTGTGAGCTGGAGTATTTTGATTCGGGACCTGGAAGCAATATATAAATACAAAAAACAAGAAAAAAAGGGGAGTAGTTACCGACAATGGACCCTGAGAGTCGACAATTATCTCCATACCGAGGTCGAACAGAAGTACTGGCATTCGGTGGTGAAAGACACCAAGTGGATAAATCAGGGATGGCCTATGTCCGGAAAAACTACCAATCGCGCAGAATTCTCATTAACCATCGACCAGACGATGCACCTACTCAGAGAATGCAACGCGTTGTATGAGACACGGGTGAACGAGCTTCTTCTCACAGCAGTAGGTTATGCATTGCAAGAGATAACAAAGACCCAGACAACGTTTGTCACTCTTGAGGGACATGGCCGTGAACCCTTCGACACCTCACTGAATGTGAGCCGCACAATGGGATGGTTCACTACCATGTACCCCTTCGCGCTTTCAGTTGTAGAAGATTTAGGTCTGACTATAAGCAGTATAAGAAAGAGTTTGAGAGAAGTACCCAATAATGGCATAGGGTATGGTGCCACTTTCGGGTATGTTCAGAAACCGCTGCCGCGCGTCACTTTCAATTATCTTGGTCAATTCGAACACCACACTACTACAAGTGATTCCTGGAATCTAACAAATGCCACGGGTACAATGAGTCTTAGCATCGATCCAAGTGACGAGGATGCCAATGATGCCATCCTCGACATAACCGGCATGTGCCTTGCACGGCAAATGAACTTTACCATCTCTAGTCGGTTTGAATCATCACTAAATGTCAAGCTTTGCTCCTTACTGAAGATGAACCTCGAACGCATCATCTCACACACTCTCCTCCACAGGCATTCAACCACCCCTATAGACAATCCCGGATTCATAAATAGTTCACTCGAAGAATTTGTCCCCTACTTTGAACTTCGTCACGCCTCTAACACCTCTCCAGTACTGTTCCTTCTACCCCCAGGTGAGGGCGGTGCAGAAAGTTACTTCAATAACATCTCCAAACATCTATCCGCCACATACAGCCTCATTATTTTCAACAACTACTACCTCCACTTCAAGATACCATCAACCTTTGAAGAGCTTGCCCGGATATATATCTGCTATATAAGGCAGGTCCAACCTATAGGTCCATACCATTTCTTCGGCTGGAGCTTTGGAGGAGTTTTGGCGTTTGAGATAGTCCGACAGCTGGGACATGCAGGAGAGCACGTTACAACGCTGGCCATTCTGGACAGCTACTTTGGCGTCGGGAAGGCGAGCGCGGATCTAGGACTTCCGAACGAGAAAAGCATTCTCGACCCCATCAACTACGTCTATACCCCTGGACCCTCCACGGCTGCTGAGCCACGAGGGCTCATCCCAGGACCTGATACTACCATTATCCTCTTCAAAGCCCCGCTCATGAACGACACTTACCGCAATGAACATCAGCGAAAGTTGTACGAGTATTATATGCGAAGCGAGTACAATAACCTCGATCTCCTTGTTTCTAGGGAGCGGATTGCGATTGTGCTGCTGAATGAGGAGACACATTTCTCGTGGCTGAGGAACGAGAAGCAGGTCGTCGAGATTTGCCAGGTTTTGAGAAACTCTCTGGGCGGCAGGTAGTAGAGGGGGGGAGAAAAAGGGTGTGTGTGTGAATTGAAGCTGAGTGGAAGATGGGAAGGGGGTTTGAATGCGCCGCGCAACGGCTTGGGTTGAGTGCACTTTTGGGCCTCGTCACCCATCCCATTTATGGATAGGGTTGGGTGTGAGGGTGGGTGGGCGAAGCTTATACTAGAATAACTACCTTACCATAACTACCTATTAGCCTCCCCAGCAGCCTCCCTAGCAGTCTCTCCAGCAGTCTTCCCATTTGTGATCGTAGCTAGGTCTATGGAACTTGATAATTCATTGGTAGCTATGAGGTAGTTACACACATAACGCACAAAGGTTGAAAGTAAAAACAGCGCGCGAAGATATACTCGAGAAATGACGCATTAATCGCGCTAGCCCGAATAGAGCTTAGCTTTCAGACCTGGCTGACCAATCATGATTTTGCAAGCCCAGGCCTGCAAAATGAAATTCCGCTCTATGACACCCCTCTTCTAAGGGCCTGAGCTTCGCAAAGGCGATGACGAGGCTTGCTTGACTGTTGTTGGAATGCCACGAGAACGTCGATGATGAGCCACATGTTCGTAGAATTCCCAAGTGTTATTATCATAGCCAGTCCACTTGACTAGATATCGAACTGCTCTTCCGCGACCGACTCCTGCATCAAGTATTTGATCTACGTAGTATTTTTCAACTTCATCGCTGAATTCTATTGCGAGCGGCGAGGTTTGCAGTTATCTGTTGATATATGAGAGTCAGAAGAAGTATGTGCATGTGTATATATTGACTGAACTGCTCTAGAAAGTAGAAGCTATGAAGAAAGAAAAAAGATAAAAACTCTGAATTTCGCGCTCTATACAGCTAAGCAAGATTGTCAATCACACTGAGGTAACAGTACTGTTTTATGTTTTCAACACTTTCATCTCTTGGAAATCAAGCTTTATACTGAAGCTATTCAGAACTCTCTACTCAGTGTATATTTAAGCCTTTTTCCTTGTTGACTTCGACATCGGCAATTCGAGGATTCGGCCCGTCAATATTGACTTGCTAGGTCTGCTAATGTGGCTTCGAGCTGGCTTCGAGCTGGCTTCGGGCTGGCTTCGGGCTGGTAAGAAGTCACATTAGAACCTTAGAGCGAATTCTGCTTGAAAATTTGCCTAAATCTTGAAATCTTGTCTAAGCTTCGACGAAATTTTCACCACTCTACATGCTCACCACCCTACTCACCATTCTACGTGCTCACCACCCTACTCACAACTCTACGTGCTCACCATCCTACTCGCCTACCTACATGTTCAGCTACCAACTCAGCTACCTACTCGTTCGTCTACTCACCAGCCTACTCGCTTCAAAACATGCTTCAAAACATGCTTCATGTGACGCGTTTGAATACGCATCATTCGCTTCATGATCTACTTCATAGTATGCTTCATATATGCTCCCTAGCACATGCTAATTAGCTCAATAGAAAGCATTCTTCATGGCTCGATACCAAACTCTCTACCAAACTCTCTACCAAACTCTCTATCAAACTCTCTATCAAAGCTTTCTACCAAACACTCTCCATGGCTCCCTCTATGGCTCCCCCCATGGCTCCCTTCATGGTTTTCTTCAAATACCCTTCATGACTTTCTATCAAACACTCTCCATGGTTCTCTCCTTCATGACTCCCTTCAAACATCCTTCATGACTCTCTACAAAACATTCTCCATGGCTCCCTACCAAACTCCCTACATGCTTCAAAATACACGTTGGTCGAGCGCATAATACGCGTCAAACAGTGCTTTTCTACATGGTTTTCTACATGGCTTCCTACATGGCTTTCTACCTGCTTGCCAACCTGTAATTTAGTATATACACAGCGTTTTCATAGCCATAGATTGCATGCATTTAATGAAGAAATAAAATATATATTTGAAACTGTCAAGTTAACATGTATTGCGCATTATACCTTTTGAGCAAATCATACCTTTTGAGCAATTGGCTGTCACCAAGAGCTACAAGCGCTCGTAGCTAGCTACTGTATTAGCTCTCGGTGAGTGACTCAACAGTCGAGTGCAGGGGTTTGTTCCAACGTCACAGATTCTTTCTACATGAGATAATAAATCATTACGAATCTCTATCTGCGAACCTGGGTGTTCGATTTACATTTGCCCTAATTTACAATGTTCCTATATAGGGAGCACGCGAACTGCTGGTCGGATAGCCCGAATGGGTTAGGAACATGGGTTCAAAATGCCGCGAGCTCGGCAAATTCCGGTTTGATTTACAATGTTACTTGAAGAATGGGGGCGGTTTTAGAGGTTGTCTTTTCTACCTCCCGTTCGTATCCATGGCCTCGAATTTCTTGAAGCTTATAAACGCCGTATAAATAATGTTCAAACTTCTCGATACGAACTGGCAAATTAGTGGGACCTGTCAAGCCAGTGCATATGCTTTCCTAGTTTCTTCGAAAAATGTTCATAAGCGTGATTTATCCTTCTGATTCATTTACTTCCGAGCCAAAAAAGAGGTACAAAAATGGCCGAGAACAGTGCAGCTGCTTGGCCCTCAGTGGGCCAGTCTTCAGTGGCGGTTGCAGCCCACGCCAACAATCTCAAGAAAGAAATTCAAGAGCTCCAGAAGTACAGCGAAAGGTCTGGTGAGGAGGGAGATGCTGCCACCGCTAAGGCTGTTCCTTATCACGTATTCAAGGACTTCTCCAATAGTGTTCTCCTCTTGCTAGATAAGGTCATTGAGCAGCCCAACTTGAAAGACCTCGCAGAGGCCATTGAGCGCATCGATAATTGCACAAAGATGATTTTGACCAATGTGCAGTCAAGCAAAGAGCCCATTCGGAGCAGTATTGCTTCTCCAGCGCCAGTGCCAGCGGCAACACCGGCCCAAACAGCGCCAGATCCCGTCGTGGCACGAGAGGAAGATATTCCAGGCCTGCCTCCCTTCCCCCCAGAGACGTTGGAACGCTTGAAGACCTTGCCCCCACAAACAGTAGAGAGGATCATTGAGGGCAAACGCAAAGAAGCAGCCGCCGTCCTAGCAACAAGAGGACAAGTACGAGCCGGGCGTGGCGAGACGTCAAAAGCGACGCCGTTCAACGTGACGGCGATTTCCCAGCCTGGTGGAGGATCTTCGAAGCTGGTTCTAGAGACTCAGACTGCGGAACAGGGGAAGGAACTTGAGAAGATCTACAGCTCGCTAGACAAAGCTAAACGGGAGATTCGACTAGTAAAATTATCTCCCGATATTGATCCAGAGTACGATGTGTGCTGTGAAATGTCGGCTGTTTCGCTCAATACTCGCCCAGTGTACCAAGCATTGTCATACACATGGGGAAACCAGAACGACACTGTTCCGATCACTCTCAACGGGCAGCGCCTTGCTATCACGCGAAATCTAAAAAAGGCCCTTCAACGCCTTCGTACTATCAATACCAAGACTCCAGTCTGGATTGACGCTCTCTCCATCAACCAATTCGACCCCGCCGAGCGCACGCATCAAGTTGAAATGATGCGCGTCATCTTTCAAAATCCGAAGGAGGTAATTGTCTGGCTAGGGGATGATACGCAGCCCATCCCCGGAGACGAACATTGGGATGCTAGCTGTTTCGATTGGGGTGGCGATGAAGCCGACATATCAAGCATCAACTCAGTTCTAGCTTTTGCAGCGGCCTATGGCGATACGTATCCAGAAAAGCCGGACGCACGCTCTGCAAACCCGCTGATGCTGGGATTCTGCCTGATGCGCTTGCTGGCGGGTGATGTGCATTTAGCGGACATACCGCTATTGAGGAGTATGAAATTGCGTGAGCAATGCATGAAAGCGTTCAGTAGCTTGGTCGCCCAGCCATGGGTAGGTAAATACTGAATTCATAATTGCGCTTTTTTCCATGAAGAGAAAGAACCTGATATATCGCTTTTAATAGTGGAATCGAATCTGGGTGATTCAAGAGGTTACCCTCCCTTCAAAAGTCACTGTCGTATTCGGCCGGTTCACAGCACCCCTCCGTATGTACGCCCTCGCATCCTCCAATCTGGAGCGTCACAAGTCATCATGCTGTGTAGGTGTTTTGCCTCCAGGAGATCGTAATTCTTTGCCTATGGAGGACTTCTGCCGCAAGATGCTAGCAATTGTCGAGAGCGGGAATCTCTGGCGGAGAAAGGAGAGTATCACTTTACTGACCCTTCTTCGTCTTTATTACTCGAAAGATGCCACAGATGCTCGGGACAAAGTCTATGGCCTTTTAGGTCTTGTCACAGACTGGGGTAACAGTAGAGCAATAGCCCCTAATTACAAAATGCGTACATCTGAGCTCTACCAGGAGGTAGCGTTAAGATCCATGGAGGTTTCGGGCTCGCTCGCCATCCTTACCTTCCGCACTGAGAGAAACTATCAAAAAATGATGGGAGATCTCCAGAAAATCAAGGAGGGTGCCACATACTACAAAGTCCTTCCACTGACAGCGTCTGCTAGCGAGAAATATATGCAGGACGCCCTGCGGAAGAAGCACAAATCGATCCCCGATGGAGTTGAGCTCGACATGCCCAGCTGGACCCCCGATTGGGAGACTATAAACAAAAGGGGTTATGAGGTCGGGACCTCCGAGCGCATCAACCGCGCCTTCATCTTCGACGCCTGCGCCAGCCGCCCCTCCCCTCCCTCTCCCACCCGCTACACCTCCTCCTCCATCCTCACTAGGACGCGTGTTCTCACACTATCAGCATTGCGTATCGGCACCGTTGATCATGATAATTTCAAGTACTTCATGCCATTCCTCGTCAACCGCGCCTCAGCGATCAAAATAGATCACTTCCCACTTCCCTCGAACCCTGATGATCTTGACCAGCCATATGTCGCAGGTGGAACCGAGTATGACGCTGTTTGGCGCACCGTGTGCGGCGACGCGTTCTTCGTAGGCAGCCACAGCTCTGCGGGACTTGACGGGCACACAATGTTCAGACGCACAACGCTTCATGACAAAACCGCAGTGCAAGCATGGCGGCGATGGCTCGGGCGGCAGAAGACGATGAGAGGTAGTCACCGCGCTCCGGCTATAAATGATTTCTCCTCGCCAGAGGAACACGCAATGGCTACGGAGGCGGATCGTACTATCAGGTCTGTGGGCTTGCAGCGGCGGTATTTCAACACCGATACGGGATATATGGGTATGGGATCTTCGGCGCAAGCGGGCGATGAGGTTTTTGTGCTTCTAGGGAGCAGAACGCCGTACCTGTTGCGCTCGATGGGCGACATTGATGTGGAGGGACTTGGAGCGACACGGTTGTATACGCTTATAGGCGAGGCGTATGTTCAGGGCGTCATGGACGGCGAGCTGGTGAAGAAGTCGGAGGTTGAGATTCAAGAGCTGCTTGTGATATAGGTGAGAGGCTAGTCGATTGAGTGTATCATAGAGAAAGCGAAAAGTGTTTATTCAGTGTTCTGAGATAGTTTCCTGATTGATCTTTCGATTGAAAACGTCGAAAATCTTTACATGCGCTGTCGTGGGGCGAAGGCTTGCACCTCAGAGACTCACGGAACAGTATTGATCCGGCCGCACCTTCAGGGTTCATGGGGATATTTGTTGAGATACGAGGTCATATGGGGCATATTGGTATTTTTGTTGTTGCTGTTAGGAGGCTATCTAGGAGGTGGAAGGTGAAAACTCTACTAGCGGGCCCCAGCCCTACCAGCCCTATGAGGCGGAGGTTACCAACTCCCCTATTTCCAACACTCCCCTTTGGGAATCGGAGCCTCCAAACTCCCCTTTTTGAAGCTTTCGAGCTCCCCCGGCTGAAGCTTTCAATCTCCCTCGGCTGAAGCTTCGAAGCTCCCCTGGCTTCTACACGGAGCAGTACCATATGAAGCTGATCAGACTTTCAGAGGCCTGTTCACGAATTTCAGGTGGCTGTACTTTTATATACCGTTTGGTTCTCGCTCGAGGCTATTCACGGTCTGATGGCTATGTTTTTCTATACCGTTTGGTCCCCGCCCGAGGCTATCCACGGTCTGATGACTATGTTTTTCTATACCGTTTGGTCCCCGCCCGAAGCTATTCACGGTCTGATGGCTATGTTTTTCTATATCGTTTGATCCTCGCCCGAGACTATTCACGATCTGATGGCTATGTTTTTCTATACCGTTTGGTCCCCGCCCGAGGCTATTCACGATTGACTATTCTTTTATATATCGTTTGCTCTCGTTCGAGACTATTTCACGATTGACTATGCTTTTTTATACCGTTTGCCCTCGCTCGAGACTATCTCACGATTTTCATTTGAATTCATCGCTATTCTCGCTTCAAAGACATAGATTCACGACTTAATCTGATTCATTCAGAATGATCTCATTTTCACGTCATTTCTGTGTGAGAATGCATCTCATCGACTATGAACGATGCGTGTCTGCAAGACTAGCTCGCAAGATTAGATCGAAAGAAGCTAATGAGTGAATAAAGATAATGACTTAACAGAAGATGAAAACTCTGTCAGCTCTTACATTCATTTCTTAGCAATTAATTCTATTATTAATAGAGTGCTATCTTATTATCTTTCACTACGCAGTTTTACGCAAAGAAATCTCATCATCTCACAGTTTTAATTGCTTCATTTGCATAAAGCTGCTCAGTAAATATCATGATGTCAGATCATCAACTCAGTTTAAAACATAAATCGTCGATATTTTAAATAATCTTGATTCATTGAATCTGTTTTGCAGTTCAATGAATCAAGTCATTAATCTAGTCATCATCATTTTAATTTAGTTTCAGCAATTCTGTTTCAATCATCTCAGTCATATGCATGAACTTCTGCAATCTTAAGTCAATAAAACTATTGTTTAGTCTTGATTCTGCTCAATTCATGTATATAAAAGTTAAGTTCTCGTTCTTTTCTTTTACTCTTTGTCTTTCATCTTGTATATTATCTGATGTATTATCTTGTATCTAGATTCTATCAAGTCACTTAAGTTAATCATGATCAGCTTAAGTAATAATAATAATATCATTCTTTTATATTGATAGTATCTTTAATTTAACTCAGTCTTTGACATTACAAAAGATTTACACTTTTTGCAACATTTTCATACATTGAAATCTCATTCAATTATTCTTTCACTTAAATGAAGTTGCTTCATAATTTCTTGATTGATGATGAGCATTCTGTTGAACAGTTTACTTAAAGTATAATCAAAAATTCAGTTGAAATCTTTTGCATAATGCAAGAGCTTTAAAATCAAGTTTGACAACATGATGTTATCATTTCATTCTTGTTCATCATTTTCAATTCTTCAATTTATATAAAGTTGAATTCTCAGTCTCTTGTGATGATAACTCAAATTATTGCATAAATCTTGAACAATCAATCTTTTTTCATCATTCATTCTTCTGCAAATTTTGTCGTTGTCTTCATTACTTTTAGATTCAAGAAACTTCTTGACATATTTAAGTATAAGAAGAACAAAGATTGATTGAATGCATGAAAGCAGAGTCTGATACAACGCATGAACATGAATGATGATTGTTATTTCTTTCATTGAATCAAGATCATCTATATTGAGTCATGATTCATCATAAATAAAAAGACTCACAATTTAATGAATCAATATTGAGTCAATGATTTCTGTATCATTTTCATCTTTACAGATTGATGATATAAGTTGCATCATTACTATGATAATTCTTTCAAGACAGAAAATGCTTATTTATATTTTCATAAAACTTTAAAGCAAGAAATGAATAACTTTGTTGACTATTACAATTCTTTCTATTAAAAGAAAGAATATTCTTCGATGAAAAATTTCTTGTTGATTGATTGTTTAAAGTGTAATGTTAATTATTTCACTTAAATCATTGTTGAGATCGTGTCTAGAAACTAATCAGAGTGTGTACATGACTAGAATGTTTGATCTATAAAGATAATTATAACTAAGACTTTAAGAATACAGAAGAAAAAAGATACAAAAGACAAGAAGAACACGCTTTATATAGTAGTTACTTAGGTTCGACGCTAGTCTCAAAGAAAACGTGTTGAAACACAAGAAAGATGTTTATTCAAAAGATGTTTGCTGTCATGATGTCAGATCATCAACTCAATTTAGAACATAAATCGTCGATGTCTTAAATAATCTCAATTCATTGAATCTGTTTCGCAGTTCAATGAATCAAGTCATCAATCTAGTCATCATCATCTTAATCTAGTCTCAACAATTCTGTTTCGATCATCTCAGTCATGTGCACGAACTTCTGCAATCTTAAGTCAATAGAACTATTGTTTAGTCTTGATTCTGCTCGATTCATGTATATAGAAGTTGAGCTCTCATTCTTTTCTTTCGCTCTTTGTCTTTCGTCTTATACATTATCTGATGTATTGTCTTGTATCTAGATTCTATCAAAGTAATAATAATATCAGTCATCTATATTGATAGTATTTCTAGTTTAGCTCAGTTTCTGACATTACGAAAGATCTACACTTTCTGCAACGTTTTCATATGTTGAAATCTCGTCTAGTTATTCTTTTGCTCAAATGAAGTCATCTCACAATCTCTTGATCGACGATGAGCGTGCTGTTGAACAGTTCACTCAAAGTGTGATCGAAAATTCAGTTGAGATCTTTCGCGCAATGCAAGAGCTTTAAAATCAAGTTCGACAACATGATGTCATCATTTCATTCTCGTTCATCGTTCTCAGTTCTTCAGTCTATATAGAGTTGAATTCTCAGTCTCTTGCGATGATAGCTCAGATCGTTGCACAAATCTTGAACAATCAATCTTCTCTCATCGTTCATCTTTCTGCGAATTCTGTCGCTGTCATCATCGCTTCTAGATTCGAGAAGCTTCTCGACATATCTGAGTATGAGAGAGACAAAGATCAATTGAATGCATGAGAGCAGAGTCTGATACAGCGCATGAACATGAACGATGATCGTTACTTTTTTCATCGAGTCAAGATCATCTATGTCGAGTCACGACTTATCATAGATAAGAAGACTCACAATCTAATGAGTCAATATCGAGTCAATGATCTCTGTATCATTTTCATCTTTGCAGATTGATGACATAAGTTGCGTCATTGCTGCGACAATTCTTTCAAGACAGAAAATGCTCGTCTATATCTTCGCGAAATTCTGAAGCAAGACATGAATAGCTTTGTCAACTACTACAATCTCTTTTATCAAAAGAAAGAACATTCTTTGATGAAAGATTTCTCATTGATTGACTGTCTGAAGCGCAATGTCAATTATTTCACTCAAGTCGTCGTCTTCTTCTGATGAAATCTCGATGAAACTCGATGATTCATCTTTCATCAATGAGTTCAAGAATTCTTTGACATCGACGAAGAGCTTCAGCAGCTTAAGCATCGTCAATCTCGCTTCGTCTTCATCATTGTTTCGTTCGTCAAAGTCAAGAGCATCTCTGCATCGATCAGTAATTCTTTGAGTTCAAAGATCATCATCTCTGTGACTGTTGTTTCAACAATATCTTCATCTCTTTCTTTCTCGTCTCTCGATGAGTCAATGAATCTAAGCTTCATCATTGTCATCGTTCAAGATAAGATTCTGATCATTTCTGAGATCAAGAAAATCTGCAACAAGTGAAAGCTGTGCTACTATTGCAAATTGCAACATTCGAGCAAAATCATTAAAGAATGCTCAAATAAGAAGTTCTTCACTCTGCGTATCATGAACATCTACGACAATGACATCATCAATATAGATGAAGAAGTCTCGCTGTTTGCGAAAAAAGTTTAGTTTCTGAGCTAAGTCGCGCTCAGAGATCTGTATACATATCATCTTGTCTACTAGTCTCAATCTTCTCACTCTCACTTCAATCATATAGAAAGTTTTCTGCTAAATCTGTCTTGAAACTCTTTGAATTCAATTCGACATTCAAAGATAGTCACATGATAGTATTCTGTATTCTACGTCAAGCTCAATCTAGAGTTTTCGCTCTCGCTCTGATTGATAGTGAAGTCTTCGCTTATGTTTTTATGAATAAATTCTTCGCGCAACAACATCATCTTCTCTTGCATCAATTAATTCATTCTCGCAGACTTCAAGAATTTGATAATCAAGTCGCTTTAATCGATGACATTACTCATGTCATTGAAATCACAATGATTCTCAATGAACACATTGAAAGACTATTCTTCTATGTCACTGAATTAAGTCAATATCTCATCATCATGAGTCTATCATGACTTCATCATCACATCATTGATGTTAATTCTGAACACAATATTCTCATCTTGTCTTTTTTTTCTGTCTTAATCATTGTTATCAAACTCTCGTCAAGATCTATGATCTTAATCAACAAGAAGAAAATTTCTCGCTCAAAGTTAACAAAGTAGCTTTTCTTCAGTCTCGTTCTCAATTCGCTCACAAGAAGCAATTCAGTTCACGAATCACTCACAAGAAGCAATTCAACACTCAATTCACTCGCAAGAAGCAATCTAGTTTCTCATTCACTCGCAAGAAGCAATCTAGTTTCTCATTCGCTTGAAAGAAGCAACTCAGTTTTCAGTTCGCTCGCAAGAAGTAATCTAGTCTTTCATTCACTTGAAAGAAGCAACTCAGTTTTTCGTCTGCTCACAAGAAGCAATATAATTTCTCGTTTGCTCATGAGAAGTCAACTAATAGTCAGCTCGTTCACAAGAAACAAATCTCGTTCAGTCTTGTCTCTCGTCTGAAACAAGAAGCTTCTAGTTGTATTCTTCAAGTCATTCAAAAAGAATACTCATCAAAAATCAAGTGTTGAAATTCTTTTCTCTTTAGAACTTCTGTTGTTCTTTGAGCAGATCAATTCGATCGATCTTCTATACAACTTGACATAGTCGAGTTGAGAGCTCGAAGCTTTGATCATGCTGCTCATGTCAAAGACATTGAAGTGTTTAGCGTCACTCTAAAGAAAATCGATGTCTTCTTGAATCTTGAGTCAATCTCGTCTTTTAGTCTAGATTCTGACGAGTCAAAATCGCGTCGCGCGACTTTGACTGTTCATTCAAAGAACAGTTCAACTCTTGCTCAGTTCACATCTTGCTCTCAAGACAGTACATATGATAAAAATCATTGTCTGAATCTTCATCAAATGAAAAAGAAACTTCATTTGACTGCATTCACGACACAAGAAGATCTTGAAGTCTATCGACAAAGTAAGAACGTCGATTCAGTCACAATTCTATCGTTCAAATATTTTGAGTTTTTAGACGTCTTCTTCAAGAAGAACGTCGACATCTTGTCTTTGCATCGAGCTCATGATCATGTCATACATCTTAAAGAAGATGCTCAACTCTCAGTCTTCGCTTTGTATGACATGAGTCGTGATGAAATTCTAGAACTTCGTCGTTATCTGAATGAGAATCTGAGCAAAGATTTCATTCGAGTCAGTTGCTCTCAGACGATCATCTCTGTTCTCTTCGTCAAGAAACTCGAAGAAAAACTTCGCTTCTGTGTGAACTATCGAGATCTGAACACTATCACAGTCAAGAATCAATATTCTTTGTCTCTGATCTTGAAAACGCTGAATCGTCTAAGTTGAGCTAAAATCTTTATCAAGCTGAATATCATCTCTGCGTTCAATTGACTTCGAATCAAAGAAGAAGATGAAGCTTTCATCGTCTTTCGCACTCAATTTGAATTATTCGAGTATCTAGTCATGCTCTTCAATCTATGTAATGAGTCTGTCTCGTTTCAGAAGTATATCAACAATACTTTTCGCGAACATCTAGATAAGTTCTGTACAGCTTATCTGAATGACATCTTGATCTATTTCAACAATGAACTCGAGCACGAGATTCATGTCAAGCTCATTCTGCGAAAGCTGCAAGAAGCAGATCTTCAGATGAATATAATCAAATGCAAGTTTCACGTCACTCAAGTTTCATATCTAGAATTGATAATCATCATTGAAGAAATCAAGATGAACTCTTCTAAGATAGACATCATTGTCAACTGATTCATCTTAATCAACGTTAAAGACGTTCAAAGTTTTCTAGATTTCGCGAACTTCTATAGAAGATTCATCTATGACTATAGTAGAATAGCTACTTCGCTCATTCATCTCATCAGAAAATATATACTCTTTGTCTGATTTCAGAAATGTCAGATTGCATTCAACATTCTTAAGAAAGTCTTCACTTTCAAGATTATTCTTTGTCACTATAATTCAGATCACAAGATTGTGATAGAAATCGATGCTTCGAACTATGTGTTCAAAGACATTCTCTCTCAGTACGATGAGAATGAGATTCTTCATTCAGTCGCTTACTTTTCGAAGAAGCATAACTCAGTCGAGTGTAACTACGAGATCTACGATAAAGAACTCATGATCATTGTTTGCGCTTTCGAGAAATGATGATCAGAGCT
>JAABVA010000071.1_pt1 | contig 125537 bp, 136 predicted proteins | sample 5560331 | NCBI WGS metagenome assembly JAABVA01 (sample SAMN12812661, study PRJNA571458) | rock metagenome | isolation source: Antarctica rocks | place: Antarctica: Victoria Land, Mt New Zealand sud | collected 2016-01-07
CGGAACAAGCCTATGCCCTAGCGGCGAGCGATCGGCGATAGCTCTCAGGATAGCCATCAACATAGCCATCAACATAGCCACCAACATAGCTACCAACGAAGGTGCGTAGCTAGGATCGTAACAATTACTATCAAGCAGTATATCAAAGCTGTATCAGCGTCTAAATCAAGACATGCATTGTGATAATGATTAGACAAATTTTACACTTCTACACTCTTCTTGATGTATAAAGTTCAGAAGTGAAAAAAAGATGAATGATCAAGACAATATAAATCAGAAAGAAACAGAAATGAGATTTAGAACAAAAAAAAGAGCATAACTTGCATTGATTCAGATCAACATCGTGATATGAAAGCTGAGCTTTGAGAATTATTGAATGCTTCAATAAGTGATGACTGCATTCACAATGTGAAACTAAACTTTTTTCAAGATGAAGTTTATCAAACTTCAATCTATATAAAGCTCAGATCTTGTTGTTCTAATTATGATTTGAATTCTCAAATCTTCATCGCAAGTCACGACAAGCTGATCAAAGATTCAAAGAAAGACTCACTTCATCATTCATGACTATGTCATCAGCTTTGAGAGTGATGAGCAGATAAGATTCTCAGAATGTTTCTCACTGATTATATGAATCATTGTTCATTGTTGATAATGTTTAATAATATATTAAAATCTTTGACAAATTGAACTGAATATATTTATGATAAATCGAGTCTATGACGCTGAGTTGAAGATGAGTGAAGTGATCTTCGAATATATCATCTTGAAATTATAATCATATTGAAACAAAGTCACAGCATGAACTTTGATGCAAGTAAGATTTTTGATGAATGAAAATGAGTTAATAATATAAAAAGAAATAAAATCTCAGATTTGAATGCAAATGATGCTTTGATGAATTTCAATGTCAAAGACTGAGCTGAACTATAGATACTATTAATATAAAAGACTGATATTATTATTACTTTGATAGAATCTAGATACAAAACAATACATCAAATAATGTACAAGATAAAAGACAAAGAGTGAAAGAAAAGAATGAGAACTCAACTTTTATATACATGAATTGAGCAGAATCAAGACTAGACAATAGTTCTATGACTTAAGATTGCAAAAATTCACGCATACGACTGAGATGATCAAAACAGAATTGCTGAAACTAAATTAAAATGATGTTGATTAAATTGATGACTTGATTTATTGAATTGCAAAATAGATTTAATGAATTGAAATTATTTAAAACATTGATGATTTATGTTTTAAATTGAGTTAATGATCTGACATCATGACAGTAACTTCTCTCTTCAAGATTGAGCTTTTGCAAGATAATGAGAAAAAATAAAATAAAATGAGAAAGAATTGAAGACAAAGACTGAAATGAGACAAGAATTGATGTAAATGCATTTTAATGTGATGAAGCACAGATGAAACTAGAATAAATCTAAATCACATCTGAGTCAGATTTGAGCAAGATTTCTGTAAAATAAAATGAGATGAAACGCATTTTAATGTAATGATGCACAGATGAAATTGAAACACATCTGAATCACATTTAAGTCAGATTTAAACAAGATGTCTGAGTCAAATCTAAACAAGATCTGAGTCAGATCTGAGTAAGAAAGAGATGAAACATAGTTTAATATGATGATGCACAGACAAAACTAAAATACATCTGAGTCACATTTGAGTCAGATTTAAACAAGATATCTGAGTTAAATTTAAACAAGATCTGAGTCAGATCTGAGTTAAGTTGAAACAATGAAGATTGAATTTAAAGTTCTTGACATTGACATTGAGATATCACACATGACAGTACATGTGATTCTTCAATAACAAAATTGACGAGATGATATTCATCAAGTGCTTGTTTACAATTATTCAGAAGATGAAAAGATTCTTAAGTAGAAAAGTGATCTTCTCAATCAATGTAATACTTGAGCAGAGATGAATTATAGCATCTATCACGCTTGAAGTTTAGTATGATGTTTACATATCAAAATCTTTCATCATTCTTAATGACAATGAATTCTTAAGATTTCTGACGTTGACTTGAAAGAAAGTCACTTGCGATATGACTCAAAAAAGTGACATGAAAGATTGAATTAATCTTCATGAATGCTGAAAGATTTAACTCAATGATCAGAAAATTGTTCTTGAAGACACGCTTGATCTTGAAAAAATCAACATTATGATCATTTAACTTGACAGCAAGATAAGCAATGTTGAGATTGCAAGCATTCAGTCAGACTTCATCTTCGATGAAGTATTTAAAACAAGAATGATGAAAGAGATTGACATTGAATTTGTAAATGATCTGAGCTATAAGCATCTCATCATGTAGATGCTCAGTTAGTTTCTTCATCTTCTTGATGAACTCTTTGACATTGATTAACTTGTTTTGAGCTTGAAACATAAGATTCTTGAACAAAGATTCAAAAGACTTGAAGTTTAAACATAAGTTTTGATTCAAATTAATCAAGAAGAATGATGTTAAAGTGATTAATGATGATGTGTTATTGATGATGAATTCGACTTCAGAAAGTCACTTAGCTCAGTCATTCTGCATGTAGTTGACGAAGACTCAAAGATAATACTTCATGACAGCATTGACTTTCTTGATTTGATCATCGATTTCAGAATGATACATCATTAATAACTTGATGTTTATTTTCAGCATTTTACACATATGCTTTCAGACATTGAAGATGAATTGTGTGTCTTGATCAGATACAAAAAACTCGAATAAATCATGATGTTTTCAAACATGAGCATAGAAGCAGTTGATAGCTTCTTTAACTTTCATAGAAGTGATGAGAACTAAATGTCTCATTTTGATAAGATGATCAATAAAGACTAGAACATATTTATATGTGATATTCATGAAGATATTGAGCGATAAAAAATCTACATAGTTCATGAAGACATCACATCAACAACGTTCAAGAATTGAAAAAGAACATAATCATTCTTGAGTTCATTGTCTAGAAAGCTTAAAACGTGTGCACATGTGACAGTTTCATATGAAGTGTTGAACATACTTATAGATGTTTGATCATCAGTAAACTCAACTGATTAATTTATAACTTTTTGCTCTTTCTGAATGATCATCAACAACATTATCATGAGTGAGCTGAATGATACGAAGACGTAGTTTATCTGAGTTGAGCACGTACTTTCTTTCTTGAAAGTACAGATAATTCTCATATTCTTCACACTCAATTAGAGAAATCTTGTTGTGATGTCATGCTTCATTATGAAGCATTTCAATTATCTGAGCTGCAAATTTGTCATTGATTTCAACTTGCTTTCACAATGTCTGAGTGAGAATATCAGCAAAATCTTCATCAAGATTCAGAATGTCTTGATTTAGCTGAGACTTGACATCTTCAACGTTGAATTTTTCAATTTCTAGATTCATGAGAACTAAAATTTGTGAGAGTGCTGAAATAATTGAAAACAGATGTAACTGAACTAAATCTAGAATGATGATTTGTGACTGAAGCTTCATGACTTTGATGTTGAAAACATCAAGAACAAGATTCTCAACAATATTAAAGTTTAAAACATAAGTTTTCAAAATTGTCTGATGTTGATATTGATGTCGAGAATTGAATGTATTTCTCTTCTTAGAGAGATTTTCTGAGCGACGTGTCAAAGCATTTGACTTATCGTCGATCTTGTTGAAATGATAAGCAATGTGATAGTTGAATCTAAACAGAAACTCACTTCAACGAGCTTGATAATAACTCAACTGCTTAATTGACATGAAATACTTAAGATTTTTATGATTCGTGATCATCTCGACAGAATAAATAGAGTCTTCAAGCTCTGATTATCATTTCTCAAAAGTGCAAACAATGATTATAAGTTTTTTATTGTAGATCTTGTAGTTACACTCGACTGAATTATGCTTCTTTAAAAAGTAAGTGACTGAATGAAGAATCTTGTTCTCATCGTACTGAGAAAGAATGTCTTCAAACACATAGTTTGAAGCATCAATTTCTATCACAATCTTGTGATCTGAATTATAGTGACAAAGAATAATCTTGAAAGTGAAGACTTTCTTAAGAGTGTTGAATGCAATCTGACATTTCTGAAATCAGATAAAGAATACATCTTTTCTGATGAAACAAGTGAGCGAGATAACTATTTTACTATAGTCATAGATGAATCTTCTATAGAAGTTCATGAAATCTAGAAAACTTTGAATGTCTTTAACGTTGATCAAGATGAATCAGTTGACAATGATGTTTATCTTAAAAGAATTCATCTTGATTTCTTTGATGATGATTATCAATTTTAGATACGAAACTTGAGTGACGTGAAACTTGCATTTGATTATATTCATCTGAAAATCTGCTTCTTGCAGCTTTTGCAAAATGAGCTTGACATGAATCTCATGCTTAAGTTTATTGTTGAAATAAATCAAGATGTCATTCAGATAAGCTGTACAGAACTTATTTAAATGTTCATGAAGAGTATTGTTGATATACTTCTGAAATGAGACAGACTCATTACATAAATTGAAGAGCATGACTAGATACTTGAATAATTCATCTTCTTCTTTGATTCAAAGTTGATTGAACGCAAAGATGATATTCAGCTTGATAAAAACTTTAGCTCAACTTAGATGATTCAGCATTTCTGAAATCAAAGACAAAGAATATTGATTCTTGACTGTAATAGCGTTCAGATCTCGATAGTTCATGCAGAAGTGAAGTTTTTCTTTAAGTTTCTTGATGAAGAGAACAGAAATGATCGTTTGAGAGCAACTGACTTGAATGAAATCTTTGCTCAGATTCTCATTTAAATAACGACGAAGTTCTAGAATTTTGTCACGACTCATGTCGTACAAAGCAAAGACTGAGAATTAAGCATCTTCTTTAAGATGTATGACATGATCATGAGTTCAATGCAAAGACAAAATATCAACATTTTTCTTGAAGAAAATATTTAAAAACTTGAAATATTTGAATGATAGAATTGTGACTGAATTGATGTTCTTACTTTATTAATAGACTTCAAGATCTTCTTGTGTTGTGAATGCAGTCAAATGAAATTTCTTTTTCATTTGATGAAGATTCAAACGATGATTCTTATCATACATACTGTTTTGAGAATGAGATGAGAACTGAGCAAGAGTTGAGCTGTTCTTTGAACAGATAGTCAAAGTCACGTAATATGATTTTAACTCGTCAGAATTTAAACTAGAAAACGAGATTGATTCAAGATTCAAAAAAACATCGATTTTCTTTAAAGTGATGTTAAACACTTCAATGTCTTTGACATGAGCAGCATGATCAAAGCTTCAAGCTTTCAACTCAATTATGTCAAGTTGTATAAAAGATTGATTGAATTAATCTGCTCAAGAGACAACAGAAGTTTTAAAGAAAGAAGAATTTTGACACTTGATTTTTGATGAGTATTCTTTTTAAATGACTTGAAGAATACAACTAGAAGCTTCTTGTTTCAGACGAGAGACAAGATTGAACAAGATTTGTTTCTTGTGAACAAGCTGAGTATTAGTTGATTTCTTGTAAGCGAACGAGAAGTTATATTGCTTCTTGTGAGCAGACGAGAAACTGAGTTGCTTCTTTTGAATGAATAAGAAACTAGATTGCTTCTTGCAAGTGAACTGAAAACTGAATTGCTTCTTTTGAGCGAATGAAAAACTAAATTGCTTCTTGCAAGTGAACTGAGTGCTGAATTGCTTCTTGTGAGCAATCTGTAAACTGAATTGCTTCTTGTGAGCAATTCGTGAACTGAGTTGCTTCTTGTGAGTGAATTAAGAGCAAGACTGAGAGAAAGTTACTTTGTTAACTTTGAATGAGAAATTTTCTTCTTGTTGATTAAAATCATGGATCAAGTCTTTTAAGTCTCATGATATAAAGATTAACAGTTGAGTGAAGTGAGAATTTATCTTGACTTGATCTGTGTAGTGACGTGAAAGCTAAATTGAGCATCATGCTTCATATGTTTTTGACTGCGAATTTTGATGCATGTTTTTCTGCTTGCAATCTTTCAAAGCAAGATTTCATCATGCTTTTGAGCTTCAGTAAATAAGATTCATTCAGAACTCAATTCTTAAGCATTTAATCATTGTTTTTTGTGAAACTAAATTGCTTGCGCTGAAACATCTTCAGATTGTTATTCAATAGTTCAAGAAGTCAATTCAGTTCAAAATTGAAATCTTCAATGCTTCATAGATTCATCAGACTGTTGATCAGCATGCACTCTTGAAGTCGTGTCATCGCGATTGTTGAATCAGTTAAGTGAAGAATATACAATAAAGTCTGCTTATATTTGAGTGTCTCAATAGTCTCTGTCTGAAACATGACAGTCATATGACGCAACGCGTAGCGAAGAAGATCAATATTTGCATACTTAATTGCATATCAAAGAGTTAAGTATGTTTCAACATAAGCACAGTAATTCTGATGATTGTTGAAGTGTTCATCACATGCTGATGATTCAACGATGACTTTAGTCATGATTGAAAATCAATGAATTTTATCAGATATTGAATTTAACACTTGAAGTCAAGAATCAGACTTATTCATCATTTACATTGAGAGTCAAAACAAAGTTTCTTCAATTCTTCAATGATCAAGCTTTTCACATCGCAAGTGTCTGATTTATATACTCATTATTTGAGCTTAATAACTATGAATAATTAATTCTTCAAAAGTCTGAAAATTATTTGATTGAACGACATAAGCTTGATGTCATTTATCTGTCACATACTGCAGTGTTGAGACATCTGATGACTCAATGTCATTTCAGTGAATCTTGTGAATTAGTTGCAGCATATTCAGATGAAGATGTCATAAGTCAAGCTCAGACAATAGTCAGTCAAAGTGATTGAACGACTGTTTTAATATGTTGCAACGTAATTTTTTGACAAAACAAATGCAAGATCAAGTCTTGAGATTCTCATATATGAGTTGCAGTACATAATGAAAGATGAAATCATTTACTTTCAAATTGAATTGACGTGTGTAAATATTTTCAATGATTTTGATATTGTTGAATGTTGTACTCTTGTTCTTCATGATTGATTTCAAAGAAACAACTTTCATTTTTTCAGATTTAAGTTTTTGTAATGTGAGCATTGCTGTGATTCAAAAATATTGAATATCATCGCTAAGCGAGACATTTAATATGTAAAGTGCTTGAATGACAGACTCTATATGATGAAGACGAATCTGAAATAGTAAAATGATTAACTCTGCTGTTTGAAAGTCAACTCGCAAAAGAATGTACTTCGTGATTCATGTTTTCAAGCAGTAAACGCTTAACAATCTTTGCTGATGACAGTAAACTGCTACTGAGATATCACATGTATTATCTCATGAACTCATTGTTGAACTTACGATCAGAAATGACAAGACAAAATGTGATTGATCTAAAGACTCGTTGATCACTCGCTCGTTCATCACATTTACTCTTTGTAAATTCAAGATTATCATATGTAAAGATATCATTAAAGACTTGATTTATTACTTGAACTCTTCTTTCAGCTTCAGCAATTAATGTTTTCATTTATCATTGAAGTGTAATGTAGAATGCTATGAGTTCAAGCTGACATAATGTATTTAGAACTTGTCATCTTACGTTTTCTTGATACAGATAAAGTCTCATCACAGTCTGAAAGTTGATAAATCAATTGAGTTGCATTATATAAGTAAGAATGATGAATATAATTACAACATATCACACAAAAGAATACTTCATCGCTATTGTTGATGACTCTCATAATCATGTTTTCTGACAGATGACTTCAATAAGTTTAAGTCATTGAGAGATCAGTAGCTCAATAACAAGCACAGTCTGTTTGATTAAATTCAGCAATTCAAGCTCTGTCATCTCAATGAGTAATTGAAATGATTCAAAGACATCATGTTTCATCAGAGTTTTAATCTCTTGTTGAAGCGTTTTCATGACTTAATCTCAATCTCATTTTGAAAACAGAGTATTTCTTCTATCAATTTCAATAACTTGCAAGAAATCTTCATGATTTGACAAATCAACATAAGCAAAGTTCAAAAACTGATCATGCGCTTTGCACATAGTATGTTGATGATGATTCTTGCATAAAGTGAATAGAAAGTTTCATACAGATCATCTCATTTCTTGAAGTTTCTTTATTATTATTTGAAGTTTTTCATATTGCATGCATTGATATTGACGTTTTCAACTTCGTCTGCTAGAGAACATGATGATAAAGAGTGAATCAGATGCAGTGAAGAAAACATCATTGATTTCTGAAAATAATTGATGCAAGTGTTTGACTGACTTTGTTTAATTATGCTGCTCTGAAGAGATTGCAAAATCTGATTGACTTGAGCTTGTTGATAAAACAATCAATGAGCTTGTTAATAATGTTATTGAGAATAAAGAAGATTTCTCTGATAATATTACTATCTGAACTGCTCAATCTTTATGATGATGAGTATTAGTTATTGCTAATGTTGTTGATTGATGATAAAACTGCGTGACGTAATTTTGTCTTACATCAATTAAGTTTATTATTTCGACTAAATACAATAATGAGAAAATTCAAAGTTTTAATTGACACTATTTTAACAATGTTAAGAGCTATAGTAATTATCAGAATCATAATACAATTGTTTTGTCAGTTTAACTCTTTCAAAGATCATCTTGAAAGCATGCAATGCATTCAGTCAATGCTCTTCAATCTCTCTTCATGCATTCATTCAATTCTCTTCTAGTATGATATTTGTCTGACTCTGTACAACAAAATCATCTTAACTTGTTTGACAGATCAAGACTTGACTGACTGATGATATTAATACTAACTGTGTTGATGAAGAGAATTTGTATGATATAGATTCAAAGTGATTGACAAGTTCAAAGAAAATAAGAAACATTGCTGTTTGATTTGCATGAATCATCATCAGATCACTTCATTTGTCTGACTTTTTATTGTTGAATGTCTCTTCATCTTTACACATCTTCATGAATCAAGACAGCACAATTTTTCACACAGTTTCATCACAATCAAAAGTTAACTTATAAAATATTTCAGATCTGATCATTCAAACATCATCACATTAACATGAAACAGAAACAAAGTCATTATAGATTAAGATGTCATCTGAAATTCACAATTTCTCAAGATCATGTATATGATCATTCATGACTCACTTATGAAAACACACATTCACTCATCAATCAATGATATGATTATGAAAATCAGATACAAACTTCGTGCATTCATGAGTACTTTCATCATCAAGTGAAACTGTGATGATCAGATCTACTAGATGAGTAGATGAAGTCTATAAGAGTGATATGACAATGTGATATTCTAAGCAGACACAAAATGAATATATATTATGATAGAGCTAATTATTAAGAAGCTCTCGATAACTCAAGAGAATCAATCAACTATAGAGAGTTTGTCAAGCATTGTCAAGTCGAGCACGATATAATTCATGACATATTAAGTCAAAGATATAACGTAGTCTAAACGATGTCTTGACAAAGTCATAAAGTTTCAGAGTTAACTCAGATCTGATCTTTGACTCAGTCTTTGACTTTAGTCTTTGATCTAACTTCTATGTATCAATTCATCATGACAATTGTCTTCTCTTCTAAGTGAGTTCATTCTCGACTTTAACAATTAATGTCTTTGTTTACTCTGATAAATGATGACGCGCACTTATTGATTCGCTCTAGAAGCTCTCGATAAAAACCTTCAAATCTCTGTGAGAAAACAAGAAAAAGAGAAACTTTCGATTGAATGACGATTCATCTTCGATTATAATGCGTGTAGATGACATTATAAATAGTATATATGATGTGTAATTGATGTAAATGACAGCAATGATGACGTGTAAATAGCGCATAAACATTGTTTATCTTTTGAGTAAATGATGTTGTTGAGACGATAAAGTGTAAACAAGAGTGAATAATAATTGTTGATTTGTTTATTGCTCTTTCAGTTTTTCTCAACTTTTCATTTTCTTCAACTTCATCTTTTTTCAATCATGATTGTATCTTTATTATTGTGTAATTACTTTTGACAGACTTTGAGTATATCTGTATAGTAAGAATAAGAGATCTAAATCATGAGTCATGAATGCACAGCGACGCTCAAAGAGAGTCGTAAGATGATGAAGTTGACTGATGATTGAGTTAAGATTATTACGAAAGTAAGTGATGTCACAACTTGAAGTTTCACGACTATTACTGCAACTAACAGTATCATAAGTCTGCTCAAAAGACATCAATCAGACATGATGATCATGATGCTGCTGATGCTGAATCACTCGTGATGATACAAACGTTGTCAAATTCTGATCGAAAGCTCATCGCTTCTACTATTTAAACTTTCGAGTACATCTCAGTTATCGAAGGAAAAATTCAAAAAATGATGAGAAAAGAAATGATCACTAACGCTTCATCAATGATCTTGTCGAATTTACAGACTTCGCGAAATCAAAGAACGATGATGAGATTCGCTTATTCAACTTCTTGATGTCATTACTGATGCTTTTCAGCTGTCAATTGTGAGAATAAGTGAAAGAAGTGCTGCTGATTTCAAAGCTCTAGATAGAGTGATTTGTATAAAGTGTGCTTAAGTTCTACACATCGAGAATAGAGCATCGCTGTGTGACGTCGTCTTTCAGAGAAAGACAATGTACAAGAAGTGTGCTCGCTATGCGAGTAATGAGAGTTTCTGTATCACAGTGAGTATACTTATCTGATACGTCTGCTAAACGCTCATGATTCAATGTCTAGATTTTCGACATCTGCATTTTGACTGTCAATGAATTCTTTCGTCTGCAGAATATTCATGATAGTGCGATTGAAGATGAAGAAGAGAACGTCGCTCTGAAAACATTCACTGCTCATCAGAAAATTCTTTACAAGAAGTTGATAACAACGACTTGTGTGAAGAGTTGTCTCAAGAAGACTCTCAAATTCAAGTCTCTAAAGATTCAAAAGCTCATTCTCAAAGAAATGATGATTGTCAATGACATTGTCAGAGAAATTCTGAATGTAAAGCGCTTTGCAATACATTTAATTTCAATTATATATCGTTTTGTCAGTGTTTCTAATTGTTCTGATATATTCTAGCATAATCTGTTGTCTTTCAAATCTTTGTCTTCGCGTCTCAATGTAAATCTAGCAATGAGAAAGAAGAAGAAGTCTGCAATCTTGTTTTGTGTGAGAGATGTTTAATGAAGTGATGATTGCGTGATGTTTATTATGTCGTGATAATTGCGCTTTCTTGTCGAGCGCATTTGAGCATCTTTGCGCTTTTTTTTTCTTCTGTCTGTTGATTTACATATGTGATCGTCTCATTAGAGAGCGAAACTATCATAATACAGTGATTCTTCTTTTCTAATAATGAGTTTATGCTTGAAAGTGAGTGATTATGCTTTTCGTTCACATTTCAGCCTCGTTTCGAAAGCTTCTATAAGCTTCAAGACATCTTTCATATCTTCGCTTAATATTCATTGATTATATTCAATGAAATATTCTTTTCATTGTATCTTATAATATAAGATTTTCTTTCTTTTTTGCTTCTGTAGAATCTTTTCTATCTTTCATTCTTACTCGTCATCAATAAGCTTGAATACAAGATAATCGAGTATAGAATCATCATTTAGTCTACGATTATACAACTCTAAAAGAAATACATGAAAGACAGAATGAACTTTATAGATGATTGAAAGATCAAGACAATACGTCTGCTTATTTATGAGTTCTTGTATACGAAAGAATTCTATCATCTTATTTGATAGCTTCTTGCTTAACTTCTTCTGCTTCAGGTTTTTTGCTGATAGCATGACTAAATCATTGACATTAAAGAACTTAGACTTATGTTTTCGATTATAGTACTTTGTCTGAGCATTGATCGTGTTTTGTCATCATTTTATCAACGTGTTTCGCACGTCTTGCAGCATTTCAACGCGTTCTTTTGCTGCTAACACTTCTTCTTTCATAGCATCGTTCTTGATGTATATGTCAAAGATTGACTTGTAATCATACATGACTTTAAAGAAACTACAGCTCAATGAAGAGTGCTTCGTCTGATGATACACGAACTCGACTATGAATAGAAGCGTAGCTCAGTCATCTTGCTTTTCTGAACAATATATTTGTAGATAATGTTTCAGCGTTTGATTCTGTCGTTCTGTCTGATCATCTATTTGCGAATGAAAAACGATGCTTAGTCGTCGTTTCATCTTGACATGATAGCAGATCTTTGATCAGAACGCACTGATAAATAGACTATCTCTATCGATAATTATATCATTCGATATCTCATATCTTAAAGCAATCTTCTCAAAGAACAACTTCGCTAACTCTACGACAGTCAGAGTTTTCTTCATAAACAGATAACGCGTCATCTTCATGTAGCAATCGACTATCACGAGAATTGAGTCATATACGACTTTTTTTCATTTACTAGACGACAGATCTGTTATGAAATTCATAGTGATTTCTTTTCAGAGATCTGTGAGTCGAGATAATGATTTCAACTCGTCATATGATAAATAACGTTTCATTTTTACTCTTTGACAAATGTCACAAGTATCTATATACTCTTTGACATTCTTGATCATACTTTTTCAGTAATATTTGCGATCTAATAGCTCGCTGATCTTGTTAGTATCAAAATGTCTTGCTAACAAATCATCATGATGACGTTTCAATAGCTCTTCTCTGACAGAAAAATCTTCTGAAACATACAACGATTCCTTGTACTCTATCATTTCTTGACTATTCAATGTTCAAGCTTCGACATCACTCTTTCATATATTCGTCGTTTCGTCTGCTCTTAGTCTCACAGCAAATTCATTTTCTTGCTGTAAGATCTTGATGAGCTCGATTACGAATTTACTACTGAAGTTGTATGTCATTTCATAAATTGTCAGTACTTTAACAATTGCACGTGAAACGAGTTGTTTGCAATCAACAGTTTCAGTAACAGAATTGAGCTGTTTCTTAGCTACGTTGTGATCTCTATGAATCGATGTTTCGATGTCTGTGCTCTTCAAAGTTGTTGATTCGAGTTGAGAAATTCTACTTCTCAAGAAATGTACTTTATTTAGATGCGTTTCTCGCACTACTAAAGTCATGACTCTCAGCAGCATACTTTTGACATGCATTGCTGAACACGTACTCATGTTTTCACTGACACTGTGAACAGACATCTTCTCGACTTCGTTAATCACTCGTGTACAGTAGATTTCATCTTGCAGTCTGCTCTCGACATGTTCTGCTGAATATCTGTTCATACTTATACTGTGAACGAACGTCTTCTCGACATCGTTAATCACTCGTATACAGTATAATTCTCTGATCGCTACGAATATAGAGTTATTTAAGCTTTCTATTCTAGTCAGCTTTCGCTGCAGAGTGAGCAGCAAATGATTTGCAGAGATGTTCTCACTCTTATAGTCAGATCATCTCAATGATGCATTGATTGAGTTTGTCTTTCCTGATTTATGTGCTATTTCAAAGTTGCAGATCAACAATCTCATGACTCATCTGACTTGTTTTTCGTTTAGCTTTCATACGTTCATAAAACTCTTCAGATTATTATGATCAGTCAGAACTTCAACAGTATGATAATTGTCTTTCACATAGTGTCGTCAGTGTTTAAACATCGCTACTATGACTAGAAGCTTCTGATCATATGTTTCATAGTTTCTTTCAACATTTATCATCATTCTGAATCAGAATGCAATCAGATGTCATTGATCTTCGTTATCTGACTGAGACAAAATACTCGCGACTGCATAATTGAACGTGTCGATCTCGATGCATATATGTCGCTCTGAGTCAAAGTGTCTTAGTATAGATGTTTTCATAAAGACGTCGCGAAGCTGATTAAAAGCTTGTTTCGCTTCGCTCAATCATATGAATGAGCTCATTTTTACATCTTTTACACTATCTCTCAGCAGTTCTGTTAAAGATTCTGCTATCTGAGAGTAGTGATGTATAAAACGTCAATAGAAATTGATGAATCTCAGAAAAACTTGTATTTCTCAATACATCTTCGATCTGAGTCACGTTTTGATGATGTCTACTCTACTTAGATTCATCGAAACGCTCTCTGTGAATACAACAAATTCTAGAAAGTTCACTTTAGTGATGAAGAATGCACACTTCTTCAAGCTAGCATATAGCTTGAACTTTCTTAGTCTCTTCAGAATCTGCTTCACGTGATATACGTGATCAATCTTCTCTATGAAGAAGATTAGAATGTCATTCAGATAGACAACACAAAAGTCGTTTAAAAGCTCTGTCAAAATCTTATTAATGTAAGTCTGAAAGATGACAGATGCATTGATCAAATCAAACAACATGATCATATATTCGAAGTGATTATAACGAGTACGAAATGTCGTCTTTCACTCATCTTCACATTGAATTCTGAGATGATGATAAGCGTTCTTCAGATCTAACTTAGTGAACTGCTTGATTCTACTGAGTCTGTCTAGAGTTTCACTAATTAGAGACAGTGAATGACGATTTTTAACAGTGATCTTATTCAGATCTCAATAGTTCATGCATAGATGAAAACTATCGTTCTTTTTGAAAAGAAATAGAATAGATGCATCAGTCAAGCTGACGAAGTGCTTAATTTATTCTTTCGCTAAAACATCGTCTAGATACTGTTTCAGAGTCGCTAACTCTGTGTTCAACAAATTATACAACGATTCATATGATGACTCTGCAGTGATTTCGATTGCATGATCGTGATCTTCATGCAAGAGCAATTTGTCAACACTTTCTGTCAAGAATACATCTTCATACTCTTTCAGTTCAACGAGTAAAGTTTGCGTTTTGAGCGTGTTTGTGATACGACTCATCACTTTATTCATTGCTTTCACTTGATGTTCAACGATCGACTCTTCGACGACGTTGATCATGACAAGAGCATACACAGTAAACTCATCTTGTAGAGCTTTTGCAAATACTTCTGCAAAGAACAACTTAAATGCATGCTCATTCACGTTGAAACGTCATGTTCTTGCGATCATGTCTATTCAAATACACTCGAATTGCATATTCGACATACTCAGAATCAAGAAAGATTCTTTCTTGTCGATAGCATAAAAGATACTTATATCTTTTTTCTCTATGTCTCAGCTGTTTCTCAGTCAATAACACATCTTATAGACATCATAACAATAGACATTCTGATTATTCATTCAGATAAATCTTGAAAGATTGACGTTCAACAATGACATACTCTGCTCGATGACAAAACGTTGACTAATCACGTTCATCTCAACATTGATATTCATATGAATCTTCATTTCTGTCTTCTGATCTTTCTGAATTACATGCTCTTTATATATAAGAGTCTTTACGAAGAGAACTTCTTGTTTTTTCCTTCATGATTTGAAGCATTCATTGAAAGCTTGTCTTTTTTCAAAATATTGAAACGACTCATATGTGACATTGAATCAATGAGTACTTGATTCACATCAAGTTCTTTTGATCTATTCTTGATCTTTTCGTCTTTACAATCAGTAGAGTAATGATTCTTTCGATTGCATATGTAACACGTTATGTTGAACAAATTCTTGCTATAACATGATAAAGCGTGTGAGCTTGTCTTTGATGAAGAGTCGAGTTTAGTTGATCGATGAGATTTCTTTCGCTTTGAATAAGTCTTCTTGTTGATTTTATCTCGATCATGCGAGTTCTCGTCTTGAGATTATTTCGACGACAAGACGTGTTCTTTTCGCAGATTTGTTTTCAATCAAGCAACAAGATCGATTAACGCATCTTGTGTGATAGAAATCGACTGCACATTAGTAATGATCACGCGCAGCTCAGATCTCAACTTAATGAATAAATGAGCTCGCTTATGCTCATCACTATACAATGAAAGTTGATGTTTCAGAGTGCTCAGATGAGCTGCAAATGTTCATATCGTCTCGTCTGAACGTTGCGATGCATTCGTATACTGCTGAGTCACGTTTATGTCTCGATTCATCGAGTCTTCAATTAAATTCAGAAGAAAGTTGATAAAATTAAATCACGTCTGCTGAGCTGCAGACATAGTCTCTTCGTGATCGAATCAAAGTTTCTTTGATTCACTCTTCAGATAGATCATGCAGTACAAAATCTTTTTCTCATCACTTTCAAAATGTCAAGAAATATTTCAAAACGAGATTTTGACATCACGAATTCACTCTCTATGTTCTCTTATGATTTTATCATGATACTTCTTCAAAGACATTGAGAATCTTCGCTTCTGCAAGACGACTTCGTGATGACTTTGTTTCATCATCGTTGACACTATGAAGATGATGTGTAGATTATTCAAATTCTTCGTGAGAGTTTGAGTGAAAGCTTCATGACTTTTCTTCGTCGTTTTGATGACTTGCAAAGTCTCAATCTCTGATTGAATAGCTGCTAACTTCTGTTTCTTTCACAGTTCATCACGTTGAAGCATTGCTCATGTCAGCTGTTCATCAATATCAAGAGAGAGTTCATTCTCTGCTTCTTCACTTTCTGATTCAATTATGCAACGTTTGTTTTCTGATATGATGTTTTGCAAGATCGAGATGTCATCGTTTCAACTCTGTTGCAATCACGTTGCTGTTGTCATGCTTGAATATCAAATCATCACTTTTAAGAAGAATTTGAAATAATTAGAACTGTGATGATCAAATCTACTAAATGAGTAAACAAGATCTATAAGAATGATATGACAATGTAATATTCTAAGCAGACACAGAATGAGTATATATTATGATAGAGCTAATTATTAAGAAGCTCTCGATAACTTGAGAAGATTGATCAACTATAGAGAGTTTGTCAAGCATTGTCAAGTTGAGCACGACATAACTCATGATATATTAAGTCGAAGATATGACGTAGTCTAAACGATGTCTTGACAAAGTCATAGAGTTTCAAAGCTAATTCAGATCTGATCTTTGATTCAGTCTCTGACTCTAATCTCTGATCTAATCTCTATGTGTCAATTCATCATGACAGAAACTGAATCTTGAATGATATTTGCTTCATGATCACTTTCAATGTACTTCAATATATTCATATCAATATGTCTAAAGTATATTGCATCGTTGATTTGAGCATACTTTGCATAGTAGAGATAGAAAACTAAATGTATCTTTCAATCTGATTGCAAACAGATGTATAAAGCTCAATACTGTAAATTCTGACAAATGATTTACTGAGTCAAAGAAAAATACATAGTTCGAAGTCAATCTTTGTTTAACTGTTCATTTTGTTCACAATGATGATGAAGATATAAATTGAATTCTTCTTCGATCAAGTTTTTAATTTTAAACTCGTAGAACTTTTCAATCATCACTTCATTTCACAATTAACTAAAAACATCTTTCATGATCAGATTTTCTATCTCAATTCAGTTGTCTCATGTCGAAGACTCTGCAATCTCATTGATGATTGCTTTTGTTCAATTAAATTCAGATGATCTTAAGAAACTTGATTTGATAAAACGTTTTGCATATACATCATGATCATCACTTTCAATTCATGATCTTGACTTTAGATGTCATCATAATGTAAACTGAGAACTCATCTTGAATGCAATCAGATCGCTGCAATGTTCTCAACATTGACATAGTCGATTTTTTAACTCAGCTGAATTGAGCATTTTGACTTGTAGATTGAAGTGATCAGCAAGATGAAGAAGATGTTTATGATAAACATGCATCAAACTAGTTTCTTCAAGATCTGTTTTTACAAAGATTCTTAATGTGTTGATACACTTCATCTCATTCATCATGTCAGCGACTGTGAATAACTTTCTGCAAATTCTCTTCAATATCATCTTGAGAATCTCGCTGCATTTACAGTCTGAAGTCTCTTCAATTGACTTATTATTCTCATACATTTCATTAAGTACTTCTTTATTTAATATCTTTTTATCACTGTTGCTGTCACTTGTTGATCTTACAACTTCATCAATGTTGATCATCATATCACTGTCTTTCTTGTTTCATTTAATCTCGTCTTTATTCTTTTGATTGACATATTGTATTCATTTTCAAGACAAAGACACTTCATTGAATGTTTCATGTTTTGAAAAGATTAATCTTAGCAAGTTCAATTCAAGAGCAATCAATTTCTCACTTGATGACGTCGTCTTCATTAATAACTTAATTGCAATATTGCAATTCATTCTTTTCAAGTTCTGTCAATCGCTAGTAATGATCTGACACATTGATTCTTGATCACTCTTTACTTTTCAAAGTCTAGTCACAATGACTTGAATGATTATTGTTGTTACTTTCTTAAAATTGTATCGTTTAAATATTGTTGTCATTGCATCAAGATAGTTTTCTCTCAGTTGATTAAATAATCAGTCATCAACATTGTCTTTTCATCTAATTTTAATCAAATGCACATACTTCTCTTTATGATTTTGATTGCTCAATACTCGCTGATGAAGTTTCTTCAATAACGAGATGTCAATGACTTTCAGTGTCTCAATCTGTGTGAAAAATTTTGCTCTTCAAATCTTTCTGTTCAATAAGACAGCTCAGATCTTTGATAAAATCTCGTTCATGAATTTCAAATTCTCTTCAACAGTCTGAAAGAGATTTCGCAGCTTGTTGAATTACTCAGTGATTTCATCCTGTGCAATGATTCATTTATTTATCATAATTCTGATATTTGCTTCTGATCTGATCATCACGCTGCTGATAAGATACTTCACTGAGATATTGACTATGATCATGACATTTTCTTTCGAAGCATCTTGAAAGATCTTGAACAACATTGATGCAATTGCATCTGACATAATTATTTAAACTGAATGATAAACTTAAGAATGAGAAATGACATTCAACAGATAAAGCGAGCGAATTAAAAAGATAGTCAGAGTGAATTATGAGAAGCAATCTGTCAAATGACACGACTAGAAGAAATTAATTGAGCAGACACGTTGATGAGATGAAAAGAGAGAAATGAGATTGACAGAGTGAAATGAAGATCAACAAGATTAACAACAACAACATGATGAGTGAATGTATTAATTAATAAGAAGAATAATATTGAAAGAAACAATAATAACAACAACAATCATCACAACAACAACAGAATAAATCTCATTGTATGATGATCTATATCAATAGTTTTCAGAACAATAAAATTTTGAAAAATGTTTAAAAAATAGAAGAAAAGCATTAAGTGATCGAGTGAGTTAGTCAATTAAAAGATCAGAAGTAAAAGATAAAATATTTCTATCATTTTATTAGAAAATATTTTTATTAGAACAGCTTTATATTTAAATCTCTTTCTTTAAATTTCAGCACACATTTAAATTTCTTTCTTTGAATTTCAGCGCACATTTAAATTTAATCTTCAAAAAATCTTTAAGTTCTTGTAGTTTCTGATACATGAATTCATTCAAATTCTTTCTCAACTTGCTAGTAATTCTTGACTGCTCAAATACAATTGTCTTGTCTTTCAGTTATTTCATCATCATGAACATTGAGAATGACATAATACTTGATGCTGAGAAGATAAGTATCTTCGCTTTGTCAATTAATCATTATCATTACTGGTTATTTCATTCAAAAAGTGTCTTCTCATGTAGCTTCTGATTCTGCTCAGTCAAATGAATTTGAAAATGATGCAAAACTTTCTCAAGTGTTTAAGACTATGTTTTCTTCAAATAGTTTTGTTAGCGCTTTTCACACTGTTGATACATCTCAATTCTTCAAGCTCGCTGAAAAGAATGAAAAGATCTTGATAAACGTGACTAAGAAAGCTGTGAATAAAACTCTTAAGAATGCAAGAAAAAAAGAGATAAAGATTGAGAAAAAGACTGTAACTTATAAGACTGATTATTGAGAAATTGAGACAGACATAATGATGAAAGATAACGATAATTTAACAATTGATAAGATGAGAAATAAGAAGAATAAAGAGAAGAAGATGCTCAAAAATCGCAAGCAGCACAAAAAGATCAATGAAGAATCTGAGAAATTCAAGAATAATTTAAATGAAGAATTCAATAATGAAATCAATAGTGATAAAAAGAATAAAAAGAAGAAGATGCATCAAAAACGCAAGCAGCACAAGAAGATCAATAAAGATTTTGAGAAATTCAAGAGAAATTTAGACGAAGAATTCAATGATGAGATTGATAATGAGATTTCAGATGAGTCTGATGATGATGTGTTTAACGCTGAGAAGAGTAAGATCACATTGATCAACAAGAAGAAGAAGATCATGAAAAAATGTGAAATGAGAATGATCAAGAAATCATTTAATCTCAAAACAGTTCAGACAGAGTCAAGATTGAAGTCTGAATCAAAGCATCATTACAAAACTGTCTCAAGTGATGAAAAGAAGAATTTTGAGAAGAAGACTCGTCTCAAGAAGCATCAAATTAATAATTCTTCGCGCAACTCATTCACAATTTTGCACAACTTTCATACAGATCATTATATTTTGTTTAACTTAGTTAAACAGAATGTTGAGCACTCTGTCATGAGCAGATTCAAATCATTCAGTCAGTATGATGATTTCACTTTATACATGAATTCTAAACTGTCTTGAACTGCTTTCAATAATGAAGTTTCTCAATTCAAGATTCGCTTGAATAATCGTACTGTGATTATAGCTTTGTTAATTTTTGCGATTAAGTTGCACAAGAAATATTTCATCAATTTCAATAGCATGAAAATAATTTACACAACTTACGTCTCTCTGAAGCATGCACACAAGAAGAAAATGCTAGTCAATGATATCAACATTGATGAGAAAGTAGTGATTGAAATCATTTACTATTATATGTGATGAAGAGAATTACATTGCATGATGAACAAGAAAAGTTTAGATGCAAATCTGTATCAAATTCAATCAAGTTTCAAGAAATTCAAGTGTTGTGATGATTGAGTCTATTAGATGAATAGACGAGATCTATAAGAGTGATATGACAATGTAATATTCTAAGCAGGCACAGAATGAGTATATATTATGATAGAGCTAATTATTAAGAAGCTCTCGATAACTTGAGAAAAACGATCGACTATAGAGAGTTTGTCAAGCATTGTCAAGTCGAGCACGACATAACTCATGACATATTAAGTCGAAGATATGACGTAGCTTAAACAATGTCTTGACAGAGTCATAAAGTTTCAGAGCTAACTCAAATCTGATCTTCAACTCAGTCTCTGATTCTAGTTTCTGATCTAATCTCTATGTGTCAATTCATCATGACAAGTGTGATGAATTTGAGTTCAAGATTGACTTCAAGATCATAATTCAATATCAAGCTGATTTTAAGCAAGATAACATCTTTGATTCAACTTGAAATTGAAGATGTGTTCAAATGACAAATGCATGTCACGCAGTTTTATCAATAGATTTTCTTTAAATAGCAGTTTTGATAGCAATGTGAAGCTTTCTTTGATCACTTCATTCTTTCACTTCATGACTTTGTAGAATAGTATCTGTTGCTGAACATAAAAGATCTCTCTTTTCTTATTGTATTATGAGCTTAATGAAATGTTTAAGTTCTGTTCACTTTGTAAATCAATCACACTTCAATCAAAAAATGACACTCAACTCACTGTTAAACGCGCTTTTGCTAAGATTAATGATGCAGACTTAAAATACATGAATATCTCATTAATACTGTAAATTACGTCTGAATTAAATAAGATGATGACAAAGTTCGATATTATTTCAAATTAACGCAGATCAATCTATCTTACAGGGGTTTGCACTCAGGCGTGCCGCTCGTATGCTGCGAAGTCAGCAGAGCGCTAACCCGAAGGGGCTTAGCGACGTTGGCACGTCTGAGAACTGAGGCAAGTTCCTGCTTATGTCAAAGACCTTGAATGCTCAGAGAGATATTATTAGATATTAATATCCGAAAACACCATTCCTTCAGGATTTCAACAAGCTAAGCGTTAATTTCGACATTATTCATAATCTGACGACTAATGAGCCTCTTCACTGAGATGAGATTTGGGTGGTTTTCCACACAATCGAAGAATCGAAATACACTGTTGAGTACCGTATTATTCCAGATAGATATAAGAAATAATGCACCTGCGTATAAGATATGGCTCCGACTTTCCAATGTAAGGAGGGGATTGGTTCATAAGGTACTCCCTATGAACTCCTGCCGTTATAAAAAGTACCATGGTTATAACTCCAGAGTAAGGTACCTTTGTATACATCAGTATCATGGGGTTAGAATTGCGTGCAACAATATTTCGTAAAATGTCAGCAGCTTCTTTCTCCTAACATAGGTACTTGGTCAGCTGCCATTGCATCTTTTGTTAATTCAGTGGCATTTCACGGTGTTTTAAAAAAGTTAAACATTCAGCTAGAGTAACTGGATTTTTCGTCAATACGTTCTCTTGTATATATATTCTACTCCATACCATTGATCGCGCTATAGACCCAATTTACTACTATGTTTCCAGTCAAAAAGCCACTCCCCGCATCCCCATCCCCATCCCCCTACCCTCCTCAGCAACCTTACCGCTTACATCCCTTGCTCTAATCTCTCTCCCTCCTCCTTCCCTACGCCCTACCTCCACTCCGGATCTACTTACTACCCTTCCTCCTCCCGTGTGTGCTCTTGCTCCCATGTTTGTACTGCCTGCGCCCAAGTTCCCGTATCCTCTAGCTTTGCCAATTCCCAGACTCCCTACACTTCCGCCCCCGAAGCTTCCATTCCCAGTTGCCGGCGCCAGGGGTCTTTGTTGGGTGCCGCGCCATTGTGCATTGGGCGGCGTAGGTGGGTTCATTTCCAGTGGTCTCGGTAGGAAATTCTCGTTGTCGAAGGGAGAAGATTGCGGCAGTGGAGTGTACGTTTTCCGGAGATGCTTAAATTCAATAGGGGGAGAGGGGTGCGTTATCCAATTTGTGTCAGAGACGGTTGAAGGAGGGCGAGTGGAGCTGGGACGGGTGGTTGAGTCGCTGTAGACAGAAGAGGACTTGGTGGGGGAACGGGTGATGTCTGCGGCCGAGGCGTTTTGGTTTGGTTGACGGTCGTTGTAGAAGGAAGGAGTCTTGGTGGGAATCGGGGGAAGGTTGGCGCGAGAGGAACGCTGGGATTGAGGCTGGTTGTAGAACGAGGGGTTGTTGGTTGTTGGATGCGTGATGTTTGCACGGGAGGATCGTTGCGAAAGGGCTTGGTCGTAAAATGGACCTTGAAGGTCGGTTCGCGAGGCTTGAGGGTTAGAGGTAGGGTGTGGAACGTCGGTGATGTTGGTGTAAGAGTCGTTCCGGGTATGCATGAAAGGTACGGTACGAGGGGGTGAGATAAGAGGATCCGATGCGTGGGATTCGCGGTTCGGGCTCGCTGTGAAGGTGGTGGCTTGGCTGCTGCGGTTATCGAGAAGAGAAGACTTGTTACGTTTGTGTCGGGATGTGAGGTTGTCCTCTAGAGGGTTCATATCTGGAGGAAGACTTGAGATCTTGCGGAAGATGAGGGCAAGGTAAATGTCGATGGAGAGCGAGACCAAGTGAACGCTACCATTGACCACACTGACCAGGAATAGGGAGAATACAATCTTGTATTCGGCAATTGCTGAACCGAAGAGCGTTGCCCAGTGGCCATGCGTGTCTCCAGGCTCCGTGTATTGCGTCCGAGCCATCATTGCCGTGAAGACGAAGAAGGGAATCAATCCGACATCGATGATGGCGGCAAAGAGCATGTAGCTGGCCGAGGATGTTGGCGTACGTCCCTTAGCTGGGCGAACAAGATGGTAGATGCCATATACTGTATGTAGGATGGCAATACCAGGCTAACATGGTATTCATTAGCGTGGTGCCTTCTGGATTATTCCTCAAAGTACTCACTGGTACTCTCATGATCCAACCAGTGGAGTCTGGAACACTCTTGATGCATATAACACAAAACAGCATGCCAAGTGCTCCTGCGAGCGCGCATAGGCGGAAAAACAGTTGTAGCCATCTAACGTATCTGACCTTCAATTTTGTCCTTGGGCTCATAGGTTTCCAATCTAGATTTCCATACGGCCTGGATACGTATGAACAGTGGCACAATTTCATTCAATGGTTAGGTACTCACACAACGAAATACGAATCAGGATGTCTATTGAACTCCTTTGAATTGATCAAAGGTCCCTCTGATTTCGGCCGCGGTCTTGGTGGGGGAGACCATGATGCATGCGATGCGGCCTTCGGGTTGAATGCCTTTTCTGTTGGGCCAGTAAAGGAGTATTTCGAGGGGCGGTCATAGATAAACGGAGGCTCGATACCCATGGCTGAATGAGAGGAATGCTTACAGTGGATTTTAAACACCGAATCGAGGTCACCATAGTTGAGAACTAACAATGCCTTTGTTTTCGCTAGCGATAGTTGCACGGAGCAACTATCTTAGCGCGCATCAGCCATTACATGCTCCAACATTGAAGCTTATTGAAGGCATTCATGTCTTCACCTTATGAACATCATCCGCCAAAAACCCTTTGTTTGCAGCAGATATCCAAGTGTATCGAAATTAGTGCTCCAACTTCGAAAGACCTCCAAACGGCTCGCGTTCGAAGCTCGCAGGCCATATAGTAGTCATATCGTCCATGATGGGAGACCTTTCCGGATGGCAGTCCTCGGTTCGGGGCCTGCTGGCTTTTATACCGCCTATAAAGTGATGTCAACCATCGAAGGGGCAGTGGTAGACATGTATGAGCACCTTCCGGTACCTTTTGGGCTGGTAAGGTTTGGTGTTGCGCCGGATCATCCAGAGGTAAAGGTATGATATTGCCGTCCCATACACTTACACTCTTGATCATTATGTGGGTTTGCTATTATGGATCGTTGTCGAGCTGACCAGAAGTATTGGTTGCTAGAACTGTGAAGAAAAGTTTGCGGAGGTTGCTTTGTCCCCGCGCTTCAATTTCATTGGGAATATAGATATCGGTAAAGACTTGCCCTTAGCATCGCTAAAGGATCATTACGATGCCATTCTCTTTGCATACGGAGCTTCCAAAGATCGGAAGCTAGGGATACCAGGTGAAGATAAACTGAAAGGCATATATTCTGCACGTGCATTTGTGGGATGGTATAATGGATTACCTGAGTATGCCGACCTTGCACCAGATCTCGAAGCAGGTGAAGAAGCAGTGGTAATTGGCCAAGGAAATGTGGCAATGGACGTTGCACGCATACTATTGCGCAATATTGATCTATTACGGAAGACAGATATCACAGATCAAGCCCTCGCCACTCTTTCGAAAAGCAGAGTGAAAAGAGTCCGAGTCGTTGGTCGACGGGGCCCAATGCAAGTCCGTCACCTAATTCATTATCATATCCGCAAGACATTTGATTGATCTCTACCCACAGGTTGCTTTCACGACCAGAGAAGTTAGAGAGCTCTTAAATCTACCATCCGTTGGGTTCGAGAGCATTGACCCTAGACTGCTTCCCCCAGACCTTTCACAACTTCCACGAACAGCAAAACGTCTAACACAGCTTCTTTCGAAAGGTTCGTCAACGTCCCTTGCGGAAGCGCAGAAATCGTGGTCCCTTGACTTTCTCCTCTCTCCAACGTCATTCAAATCATTTAGTAATACATCGAACAACTTGGCCTCCATCGAGTTTGCGGAGACCAAACTGGAGGGGCCAAGCGTTTTCGACCCCTCTGCCAGGGTCTCCACAACAGAGGGGCGTGCGACTTTCCCAGCCTCTTTGGCTTTCAGGAGCATTGGTTACAAGTCTGAAGCTATAGCCGGCATGGCAGATCTTGGTATACCTTTCGATGAAACCCGTGGAGTCATCTCAAATGACATTGATGGGCGTGTCATTGCGCCATCATCAAATCCTGCAGAAATGGTCGCTATTCCTGGCATGTACTGTTCAGGATGGGTAAAGCGTGGACCAGCGGGAGTCATTGCAAACACCATGGAAGATGCTTTTGTGACTGCCGAAGCTATAGCGAAGGACTGGGAAAGTCAAGTCCCTTTTCTTGGTGGAGGCCGAGGCTGGGACGCACTCAAAGACCAAGCAGAGGCCCTTGGATTAAGAACTGTCAACTGGGATGATTGGCAGAAGATCGATGCCGCGGAGAAGAGGAGAGGTAGGGATCGTGGTAAAGTGAGGGAGAAGTTCACTAGTACAAAAGAGATGCTAGATGTTCTAAACTAGGTAGTTTCGCTCATGATGGCTCATCAGGTACACATACTTTAATCCTTACTCCGTACAAGCGAAAATCACCCGAGCGCCGCATGTGAAAGGGAGTTGCCGATCTCTCAACAACACAGGTAGATCGACTCTGTCTCGAGTTCGTGAAGGATAATACGGCGAATCTGGCTGTATTACATTTACGCTGATACTTTGAAGGGTGTAAGATATTTAATACATTGGTAATTTATAAGCGTTGTACAGCGATGATGTTGTTTTTAAACCGTAAACCGCAAACCGCTGTCAGATGGTACCGAAAGTACGGTCCGTCCTGTAGGATTCCACATAGCATTTCGACATGCACCTCAGCTTCCATATTACGTGATTGAGCCCCGAGCATCCCATCACTGGACGGACTTTTGTTGACAGATGACGGGATTCTGGAGCGCTGAATTTCAATAGACCTAGCAGCCACGAACGCCTGGTGTGCACTACTTGCTTCTGTTGGCCTGTCCTCGGGCGTAAGACTAAGGTGGAACTCGAAGATGGACCACTTCAGGTTGGTGGAGCACATAGAGCAGGAGCAGTCGAGCCGTGTCACGCTAAATCAGAGCTATTTCGAGGAAACGAGATGCCTTGATCTTCTAGAATCCTTCTGGCTTTGTACTGGACTTGTTGGAGTGGCCGGGATGCCGCTTCATTTAGGACTGCGAAGGAAACATGGCGCTGGTACAATTCTCTGGAAAACTGGTCAAAGACTTCTCGGCTCTTGGGGGTAAAAATCGGACAATTCAAGTACGAAGATACATTGCATTGTAGGTAGTAGTGAATCAAGGGCGAAGCTGGATCTGGGACTCTGAGCCTGCAGTAGCCCGTGCGTACAACTCCCGTCTTATGGAGCCATATGGAGCTTGCCTTCCACTAAATACGCACAGGCGTATTAGGGGCTGAAATGGAGCAATCTGCAATCTGACTTGAGGTACTTTAGTTGATACCAACAACCGATAAAGGAGGCTAACCACCAGGCGTCACGTACTCCGTATCTTTTGTGGGAAACAACATAGGTAAACTGGCGCATATGTTTTCCCCTTGCATTTTTCTTTATATCTTGGCCTATTTCCGAGGTTGATAGGTAAGGAAACTCATCCTTGAGCGTGACGGACTGCATACTGTATACTTGGTCCTGCCCACCAGCGACATCCTGCAGCGGAATATTGTTCAGTTCATGTTTGATCCGTCGCTTAGCTTGAACTATTCATCTCGACTTCAAACAAGATGAAAGGCTCAGCACTTGTGGGACACCCTCCAAACAATCAAGATGATTACTGGATCATCAAAGGGTTCTTGCGTCAATCTGGTCTTCCGGATAAAACGATTCATCCAGACAAGGGCCTTCCAATACACAAACCACCTCATGCTTCCGACGATGAACGAGGAACAGGGCTTATGGCTGCAATGTGTGTGGCCATAGTCTTGATTTTCCTCATCACCGTAACCCGTTTTTCGCTTCGATACTTCCGCAGCGATCTGAATTGGGGCTGGGATTATTCCAGCAGCAGTATGTATTCAAGACATGGGAGGAGAAACCTCTCAATTGGCTAATCCGCTGTTCAGATTGGTGTTATTGGTCAGTTAGGTTCGAGCATCGGGCTTGTCGTCCACGGGGGGCTTGGAAGACATGTGTATGACTTGACATATCACGAGCTTGATATGTTCTTCAGCGTGAGAGACTCACCCACATGGTCGTAAGCACTCGAGCAGGGTTGCTAATCAAAGCGGTGCATATAGTGGGTCTCTATGAGTGAAATCCTCTTTTTCGTCTCTGTCGGACTCGTGAAGGTTTCTATCGTACTTTTCAACCGACGCCTTACAGGTCTAACGTCGAGAAGATGGATGTGTGCGCACAACGTCCTTCTTTGCCTTATAGTCTGCTATATTCTCGTTGTGATATTTACCAATTTCTTTTTCTGTCGTCCTGCTCGCGTCCATTTTTCCATGGTCGCTTATGGCTCGAATCCAACCCCACCAGTATGCCTCAATGGAAAAATTCTTCCAGTATTCCTCAGCGTCATGCACATACTTTTCGATTTCGCACTATTATCCGTGCCCCTTGTTGTGCTATGGAAAATCCAGATGGATACCTCGAAAAAGATAAAATTGTGTTTCCTGTTTTCTATTGGGTCAGTCTAATGCATCGGTAGTGTAATGAGGCAAGTCATCCAGACACATCACAGGCCCGATTTTACATGTGAGTTAAGTCTGAAGACATTGGTCCCGTGCAAATCGTGAGCTGCGTGCTGACAGAACTATAGATGATGCTGTTCGGAGCATCCAGTGGACCACCGTCGACATCTTCTTCGCCATCACGGCAGCATCGCTTCCAGTTCTAAATGCAGCCATTCCAAAATCTTGGCGAGGATCATCATCGCATAGAACCCCCCAGCTCAATTACATCCCCAACAACGCAAGCGACTTCAACAATCCAGGACAGACAGGTCTGGCCTTCCACTCTGAGAATATCCTGCATGAAGACGAAAAGGATCGCAAGCCGTCGGTGGTGCAATTGCCTGGGTTCACTCAAAGTCTTTAGCCACCCCGTCCCTTTCCTAACAGCAATTCGTCGTACAAGCTCTATCCGCAAGCACTGTCAGATGCGAAGTGGACTGGCCGTGGCTCGCATGACGATATCGTTTGATTCGATTGACGGCTAAGCTGGTCTCAGGCTCGAGCTCAGTGGTTTGGACTTGCTATATAAGGATTTATTGGCAGTGTACACTTATTGGACGGACTTGAACTTGCTGGAAGAGACTTTTGATGAGGTTAAGATTTTCTTTAGATAACCATATGGGAACGCACACTCGATTCCCACATTCTTATTTTAGGAGGCACAGGCAATGGGGATATTGGGTCAACGATGCAATTCTTCGTACACTGATACTTTGTACATAATTTTCTTACCAGATTTTCTTGTATGATCACTCCAAGAGCTCACTTCTGTACCATGCATACCTTACTCGCCCATAAATCTGTGCAAACCCAAAATCTAACATATGCTTCGACGGATCCCCCAGCCTGATAGAACCAAAACACTAAAAACTCTCTTGCACATCCAGGGAGCTACTGGAACGTGCATGGAAAATTCTCCGACATCGAGAAGATCAGCCCCAAATTATGCACCGGCCGCACCACGATCTGCCCATTGCATATGCCGCCCATGGCCTTTCGGAGATTTCCAGACAGCTGAAGCACAGACGCATTCCCATCGCAATAGTATCTTAGGTGCGCTGCGAGTCGCCAATGCCAACCCGTAAACACATGGATAATGCCGATGATTTCCTCCGTGCCCTGAATGCGGAGAATTCATGAGGCGACAATTGTTACCCCATGTGTCAAGCAGCCAATTCAATAGCGTGATGTGGAGAATTAGCGTGCCAGGTCCGTGCTCAGAAAGTTTTGTCAGATCATGAGACTAAGGTAAAATAAGCCGATGGCGTGTATTGCTGGGTATTCTATCCGTAGAATTCCTTACAGCCGGTTTGACAAATATGTAATAATACATTACGCATGTGTTCAATATGATATTGAACTGGATTAATCATGATTTGACCATTCGTCCGGTTCGAAGAATCGTCCCATGTCAAATTCAATGCAGTCAAGACATGATTGCCCAAGCTTTGAAGGGAGCTGGTTCTGTAATTGAATCGACTGCACTTTCTATATCGTTGTTAATCTAAGTTTATCGCCGCGTCACAGCGTCATACCCAAACTGATAAACACCGTCATGGATCGTCTCCAAGTCCCTCCGACGATGCGCGCTCGGAACATCAACAGATATGTTTGCGCGCCCTCTGCCTCCCCAACTGGTGAATCAATGTAATCTCCGGGCTTTTACGACTTCACAAGTTCAGAGGGCAGATTTTACCCACGTGGTTGGTATTGATCCTCCAGAAATGGGAAAAAGAATAGCTTTTATATCTAAGGAGGTATAGGTTATTGGAGCTGGAGCTGTCGGCCTTGCTATTGCACGAAAGCTCGCTGAGCGGGAGGGTACATCGACTCTCCTAATCGAGCGGCATGGCTCTGTGGGCACGGAGACAAGCAGTCGTAACTCTGAGGCAAGTTCTCCACAAATCTATATTAGCGAAAGGGGCTTAATGATTTCCTCAGGTCATCCATGCTGGAATCTATTACGGCCCTTCCTCGCTGAAGACCAAATTATGCCTCAAAGGTAAGCAAATGATGTATGACCTATGTAAGAAGCAAAACATTCCGTACCGCAATTCCGGAAAATGGATCCTCGCGCAGGACCAGCAGCAGCATGAAACACTCCTCAAAACGCACGAATTTGCGAGATCGATCGGTGTTCCTACGCACTTCGTTTCACTCTCCGAAGCCCACGAAAGAGAACCAGACGTCTGCGTCAATGAAGCTGTACTAGAGAGCCCCACCACCGGCATCATCGACTCACACACCTACATGTCCTACCTCGAGTCCGATTTCCAATCAAAAGGCGGCGATTTGGCTTGTCACACTACAGTCACCGCCGTCGAGCCTCTCGCTTCTGGTTCCCAAGGCTACAGGATCGACACCACCTCCTCTTCCTCCTCAGAAACATCCTCCATCACTACGGAAACTCTCATCAATAGCGCTGGTCTCGCTGCTGTAGCGCTCTCTAATAGCATTCTTCCCTCTTCCCGCCACGTCAAACCATTATACGCCAAAGGTTCCTACTACGCCTACTCGGTCCCGTCACCACGCCCCAAGATCCTTGTCTATCCGGCGCCTACAACCGGAGCCGCTGGCTTAGGAATTCATCTTACTATGGACATGACTGGCGCAATCCGCTTTGGGCCAGACGTTGAATGGGTCGATGATCCCAGTGACCTCTCGGTAAACGAGGCTCGACTTGGGCCTGCGCTGGATGAGATTCAAGCATATTTGCCGAGCATCCAGAGGGAAAAGGTTACATTGGATTATGCTGGGATTCGGCCGAAATTGGGAAAGGGGAGTGCGGTAGCCAAGGGGAAAGGGGACGGGTTCTCGGACTTCGTGATTCGAAAAGAGGAAGGGCTCCACGGGTTCATTAACTTGTTGGGAATTGAGAGTCCCGGATTGACGAGTTCTTTGGCGATTGGGGATATGGTGCATGACTTGTTATACAGGTGATGCGCTTAAGGTCAAGAAAGTGTAATCTATTCGATTACTTACGATTATCATGGCTTTTAGACTTATGTTATATGTAGCAATATACAGATCATCGTGCCACAGTACTAAAGGTAAGAAAATCCGAGTCGACTAATTTTCTAAATGGAAGGTTGGGCTTAAATACCAGAAACCACCAGGCCACTCCTCACCCCCGCATGCCTTGAGATCGAAAGATTTCATTAGCGGCAAAAATTCGCAACCACATCTTTTACGGACATCTTAGATAATTTTCAACTCCAACCCACGATGGCACCAGAACCCACCGTGTTGACTAACAGAGGGGCCTCCGAGTCGCCATATCAGCTGGATAAGGCTCAGGTAAGTGCACCCCAATATCATGCGGCTTAGGAAATAATGATCTCCTAGACTCGCAAAGCCTCAAGCGCACTTCTCAAGCACATCAAATCCGAAGCGCAACGTAAGGAAGCCGCTTCGAAAGCTAAGAACCTCCTCAGCACCAGTACTTCCGACCCCTCGGATACCCCACCTTCGGACGTTGAACCCATATGGCTTGTTATCACCACCAAAAAGCATATTGTTGACCAAAAGCGCCTCAAGCCCGGCAAAATCCCTTTACCTCACTCCCTCAATACCTCTCCCGCTCTCACAGTATGCCTCATAACCTCGGATCCTCAACGGCCCTTTAAAGATACCATTGCTCATCCTTCCTTTCCTCCCGAACTTTCCAAAAGGGTAACCCGAGTAATCGGTATCTCCAAGCTCAAGGCTCGCTACAAAAGTTTCGAATCCCGCCGTCTTCTCCTCGCCGAACATGACGTCTTTCTGGCCGATGCTCGTATCATTACAAGCCTTCCGAGTACACTTGGCAAGATCTTCTATTCCGGCGCGAAAAGACCCATCCCTGTAAAGCTCGAAGCTCATACGAATAGAACCGACAAATCTAAATCTGCCACTGCACCTTCCAAGCCCAAATCTCAGACTGAAACCAGATCAATTACATCTCCACCACAATTCGCCAAAGAAATCGAGCGCGCACTATCTTGCGCTCAAATACAACTTTCCCCGTCAGCAACAACAGCCGTGCGCGTAGGCTTAGCTACTATGGAACCCGGAGAGTTGGCACAAAATATCGAGGCTGTCGTCACAGGAATGGTAGAAAAGTTTATTCCACAAGGATGGAGAAACCTGAAGGCGATACACGTCAAGGGACCAAATACTATGGCACTGCCTGTATGGGCAACTGAAGAGCTGTGGCTGGAGGAGGGAGATGTACTTGAGGCGGAAGAGGCGAGGGAGGCAAAGAGGCGGGCGTCTCAAAAGCAGACAGTAAGGAAGGGTAGAGAGGGTGAGGTTAGGCGGAAGAAAAAGGGTAAGTTGCTGGAAGGGGGTTCGAACGGTGATATGAGTCAAGAGATGATATTGAGGAGGGAGAAGCTGAGAGAGCAGAAAAGGGAAGCCAGAGAGGTGGGGGAAGAAGAAGAAAAGAAAGGGAAAAAGAGGAAGGGTGAGGCCGAGGGTGCTGGTGCTGGTGGGGTTGGGGAAGAGGCGACTAAAGTGAAAAAGGCGAAGAAGAGAAAGGCCGTTGAATCTTCAGGTGTTGAGGCCTGAGGGAATAATACAGAACTGGAGTAAATCCTAACAAAGTATGTGGCCTCCAGTGCGGGACTGCTAAGTAGAGAAATAATGATTCACACGCGCTTATGAGACCATCCGCAGTAACTCCTAGGTCAGACTATCGATGCTCTTTGTCCATCAAAGGAGCCTTATTCTTTTGGTCCAAAATACCTCTGAAATGCATCGACAAGCACCTCCTCAGTCAACTGCATATGCTCCCCATCCACTTCCCTGAACTCCAACTTCTTCTCCTCGTCCAACCACCTCAACCCAATCCAATCCTCCACGTACATCTTCCTATCCCTCAACCCCGTAACCTTCTCCGAAGTCGTATTTACTTCGCTAAAATACGCGCTCTCTTTGGGAACAACCGTTTTGTCATCTTTGAACATGTACATTGCAAATCTATCCAGCTTTTTCATGTTCTCCTTGTATGTCGCGTTCTTCACTTCCCGCTCGTTATTGACGTCGGCGAGGAAATTGCTGTTCTCGAGATAGCTTTCCAAGTCTTCTGGATCGCGGAAGTATTGCGCAGGAACCAATCTACTCTGCACGAACTCCGTCCAGGTGTTACTCTTCAAATACCCATCCCACCCTCTGCACACCCAGTCGTTATCCCCACATTTCTGAAACTCGCTAATCCCGTTATGCTGGCTGCCAAACGTCACAAGACTCGCAACTCGCGGGATATTACACCTCTCCACATAGGCTCTCATGAACTGGCCGCCTTGGGAGAATCCTAGAGCATTGATGGCGGGGGCTTTGGAGAGGATGGGGTGAGAAGAGATGTCGGCGCAGACTTGCGATATTTGCTCGGTGAGGTTGCCCAGGAAGGTTGCGGTGCGGTCGGAAGAGGGCGAGTCGTCGAGGCGGATAAAGTAGGTGTAAGTGCCGGGGTTGGTGGTGTTGGCAAGGGTGGCGATGGAGCGGAGGCCATCGGCTTTGTAGCTGGGAATTGTGAGTGGTGATGTAAGTTTGGGAGAGGTAGGGGCATACTTGTCGCCGAGGCCGTGCCATACCACCAGAGGTAGAGGTGTAGGTTTGTTGGTCGATGTAGCTGGCGCGGGGAGGAGCCCTGCTGGCGCAAGAGGTTGTTGTGGGATGAGAGCAGCAGAGGCTGCTTCAAAGATGGCTAAAGCGCAAACACATAAGATCGGACTTCTAGCCATGATCATTTAGAGCATAGCAAAGCGGTATATACGATGGATCTGGCTTCATCGTTGTCATGATCCTACGATCATACGATGATACGCCTCATTAGGGCTGAGTACACTAGTCGCTCCAGGCGCTATCAGCAAAGATTACAGTAGCCGGGTATCATGAAACCACTGCACCGATCCATATCCTACGATTCCACATTTCCTGGTACTAAGAAACGTTTATGGCGCCCTCACAATCATCCCTCTTGCTTGAAAACGATCATGTTGGTCCTCATCCATCATATATCCAAATCGCTCAGCCCTATGTATTCGAACAAAAAGTGCAAGAATGCATGACCGCAGCCGGAGTCACAGAACAGAAAGAAGATAGTATTCGAATACAAGGCGTTGCGTGGATTGATAGTGTGAGGAAGGCCATGCATCTGTGAGTTGTTCTCCTGTTGGCTCCACTAGTATTGTGCTGATCTTTTGCAGGCCTGTACGGACTTATAATACTGCAGTGGTGTACTATCACAAGTTTCGTCTCGTTCATCCGGATGGCCAGGGTTACATTGTGAGTGAAACTTTTACTTTTTCTCTTTTTTTCTCTCTGATCATAAAGTAGGACGTTGCAGCGGCAGCGCTTTTCGCAGCCTGCAAAATCGAAGACACGTTGAAGAAATCAAGAGAGATACTCTGCGCTGCCCATAATCTTAAGCTTGTACAAGCAGAGCAAGCTAACCCTGATGATCCGGTAAGTCTGACCAGCCCAGAACATGGCCACAGAACTGAATACGTTTGCAGATATTTGAGGGCCACTCCAAGACAATTATAGGTCTTGAACGTGTGATGCTCGAGTCCTCGGGCTTTGACTTCCGCAACCGCTATCCTCAAAGACTGTTATTGAAGATAGCAAAGCACTATCACGTAGACAGGGAAACGGTAGGTAAGACTGCATACAACATGTCTCTGGATCTTTATCGTACCTTCGCCCCACTCAAGCAAACAACCCCCACGATGGCCATAGCTTGTGTGGAGCTCTCAGCTCGGATCTTTGAGCAGAACATACCAGAGCTGGAAGCTGGCAAAGGCTACAAAAAGTGGAGGATCACTCGGCCTGAGGTAATGGGTCTGTTCTTCGCATCCACCATATTTACGTAAAGGTAATTGACCAGGCCTCTCAGAAACCCTCCTCGACCTCCTCGACCTCTATACCCATCACCGCGCCTCTACAATCGTCGGTCAAGAGCATGCCCTCGAAACATTCATCAACATCCGCATCACCCTCAATCAAGAAGCTTCCGCCCAGAAATATCCTCGGCATACTGAAACCAACAAGAAGCACCTCAGCAACGGCACCAAAGCGGCCAACGGCGCCCCCAAGGATAAAAGATCCCAAACGAGTCCTCGGGAATCAGAATCACATAAAGATATATCCCCGCAAACTGCTGGACCTAATGTGGCTAATGGGATGACGCCGCAAAGTAAGCCGGGGGTGAGGGAAGGGACGATTAGGTTCATGCTGGATCCCGAGAGGGCTAGGAATGAGAAGATGGCTGTGGCGGAGTTTTTTAGCGTTGAGGAGGAGGAGTATGAGGAGGAGGTTGAGAGGCGGAGGAGATGAATCTAAGCTATTTTCGAGCACTGGAGGCCGGAGGCCTGGGCGAGGTTTCTACGCACAGTTCCTGGGTTCTTGAGCTCCGGAAAGAACGGTATCAGAGGAACATGTGCTTCACTTCGGAGATGGCTCGATATGAAGACAGTATTGGAGAATCGAGACCTCGCACAATTCGAATCCAGAGATCTTGAACTCAGTCCGACAGAAGAAGCCCATACGGCAACAGACTAGCACTGGAGCACCCGATTCCTCTCGTCACTTGATTTCCAGGAAAATTAGGCACGCTATACTGCACCAAATCCCGCAAACCAACGGACATCCTCCGGCGCCAAAGAAGGTGATTTTGCAATCTGCAAAACCCCCTTTGCATAATCGCCAACGCAAAAAACAACCTTCGACCCGTGAAATAGGGAACGGGACTCGCTTGGCTAACCAAAAACAAAATCGAGGGAGGTTTTTTAATCAATTGCTTGAAAGGGAGTTGCGTCCACTGTGGCACTAAGCGTGTTTTATGACGCGCATACTTGAAACAGAGGCATGAGACGCGAGCTGGAGTATGTGGAACGGTGAGATGACGAGGGTGTGGCTAAGGTGGTAGATATGATAGAGAGGTCTATTCAGGTATAATATACAACAGTACTAAAAGCTCCAACAGCTCCCAAAGTACTTTCTCTACCCCACTCTTGGAAATACAAACCCTCAGAAGACCCGCGTCTCGAGCAAGACTAGCGCGGGCGAGAACCCAGACGTTTTGAGCAGAGCGCTCAATGGAATGCTCTTCTTACAGAAGAACAACCCTCCAAGCCGGACTAGGCTACAGTAGTAAAACCCGACAGTGCGTCTTGTTAACTTCTTTCAACCCCCAGACAAACCATAAAAATATATATATATATATATATATACACAAATACATATCTCTACAATCCATATCCCACGACTTAGATTAGCTTCCCTCAATCTAAAACAGCACAAATCTCGCCATCATCCCTCAACAAATCAACGTCTCTGGCTCCACCTTTATAACTTAATTCAAAGTCTCGACTGCGACCACCCTCAGCAGTCGAAAAGACCTACGGCTGGGAGATGATAAAAGGGGGCTGGCTGGCAGGTGCAGAGATGTGGTCGTGGTCAAGAAATGCTACTCTGTCTTTAGTGCCAGACGTATTTCATCTGTAAGCTGCAGTGTCAAACTACAGTAGTGTAAAATTAGACGCTTGTTCCATGCGGGGATGAAGCTATGGGGTTTTCAATGGGTTATCGGGATTCGGTGAGGCTACAGTTCAAGCCTGGTGCTTTCCCGGGTCTGATTGGGGACTGAAGGGGGTGTACATGTTGGAGTATATATGGATGAAAAAGCGTATACCTTCTTGATACGTTATCTTAATATTACAAACTGCCACAAATTGTACCTCATCTACGATAATAACAAACCCCGAGTCAAACCAATCAAAACACGTTCACTTCATCGCACGTCCGATCAGAGCACTGAGCTCTTGAATCCTCGGCCCAGGCGCCACCATCGAAAAATGGTTCACATCACTCAAAACCTGAATCTTCAAATTCCCCTTCCCAACCAACTCGTCCCAACCCCGTCCACTAAAATCGGTCCGGTTGTTAAGAAGCCAAAGCATCTCCCTCGGATCATCAGGGCGGATTTCCGGTCTAGGATCACTCGGGTGCTTGCAGATCCCATCTCGTGCGTAAATAAGATGCGTTTCCAATGGAGGACCCGCAAAAGGGTTGACAACGTAATCGTCCAAGCTCCTTATGAAAGCGTCGAAATGCGGTCGAAGCCAGCTCGGGGGCGCTTGCCCCTTTGTTCCAAAGAAATCCAAGCTTTCGAAAAAATCGTACATGCGCTGTGGCGGATTCTCCAAGCCGACGGGGTTGGGGGAGTCAATGAGGATCAGTCGGGCTGTTTCCTCGCCACTGCAAGCGAGTTGTTGGGCGGTTTCGTAGGCGCAGATGCCGCCTGCTGACCAGCCGCCGAAATAGTAAGGGCCTTTTGGTTGGCGGAGCCGGATCTCGGCAAGATATTTAGTGGCTTGTTGCTCTAACGAGGCCTTCATGTTCTGGGGGGTTTTCATCCATGGACAGTTCAAGCCGTATACGACGACATCGGGCGATATTTGGGGAAGCGAGGCGTAAGAGGTGGCGGATCCAGAGCCGTCGGGGAAGAGGAATAGTGCTTTTTTGGCTGTCTTGGGCTTTCCTTGGAGCAAGATAGATGTCGCATGAGGATCCGTATCTATTGCAGGTTGAGCAACCTCGGGGGTAGTATTGATAGTGGATTTGTTGCCGCTTGGTTCTTTCGGCTTCAGGCCCAATGAGTTCTCGACCTCGATCAGAGTGTCATTATCGGCAAAAAGCGTCTGTGGGAGTTCCATTTCTAAGACTTCACCAAGCTTGCCCATGATCGTTAGCGAGAGCAGTGAATCTAAGCCCAGCTCCGAGAAGCTTGTCGAAGGTGTCAAGTCTTCGCTGGCGACACCAGTCTCTTCAGCAATAGTAGCGCGAATAACGCCAATAATATCGTCCGTTTCTGCAACTGATGTTGCACTTGTATCGTAGTCTTCAGACCCGGCTTCTGATACATTGTCTTCCTCCGGTGTCAAGACCTGTTCATCCTCGCTCGAAGAGGCTGGTGACAGTGACCGATTCTCGCCACCGTGAAGATATTTCGTGAGATCTTTGGGACTTGGATAGTCTGCAAACATTGTCGAGGGTAGGTCGAGTCCAAGCTCTTCTCGTAATCTACCAGATATTGTAAGGGATAGGAGAGAGTCAATGCCGTAATCGGCAAACTCGCTGTCTTGCTCAAGCTCGCCCAAGTCGAGGCCAGCCTCTTGTGAGATGATTGCCATTACTCGAGACACAATACTATTTGACGACGACGACATTTTGGATTGCTTTGCAGTGGCTTTAGGTGCAGCCTTCGCCGCCGACTTCGCATTTGGAGCGGGTCTGGCTGCTGGTGCCGGTTTGGACTTCGCGGGTGGGTTGGCATTTAGAGCTGCGCTGTTTGAGGGATTTACTGCACTTGTCGATGCCTTAGGCTTCGATGGTAGTAGCTGATCTAGGACTTTGCGGGGTACACCTTGGAACTACAATGGATTAGCACTCGTCATGTCTTGGTCAGGCCAGTTACAACTTACCTTGACACCCTCGAAGATGGCGACCACGTTGCCTTCATCAAAGATATACGTATCTCCAATGTACATTGTCCCGCTCGCAAGCTGCATCCTATTGTAGCTTTGGTAAGTCTTCCCCTTGATGAACTTTGTCGCACATCGCATCGTATCCCAGCCATGATTGACAAAGACTTGGTCTCTTGAATGGACGTTGTCGTTTGCGTTCATGATGAAGCCAGCAATATGCCCAAGACTATCGATCCAACGAGGGTCGAGGTAGAAGCCTCCGTTCTCGACCTGGAACGACACTTTGGCGGTAGCTTCGAGCTCTCTGCTGTCGAGTACAACTTCTTGCATGCCTTGGTAGTTCGAGTCGTAATCCACGAGAGATGAGAACAACTTATAGACAATGCCACGCTTCATCTTATGCGACTCACCTTCATCAACACCCTTGTGCAGCGACGTAACTCTGCTCTTGACAAGATAGGAGTTGCGCTTCCAGTCTTCAAGCCACGTCTGTTTTTGAGTGATCGTCACTTGGCATGTTGCATGATCAGCGATCTTGCTGCCCTGCGCATTGACGCTGTAGAACGCAAGCGAAACGATATTAGTCGACCAATGTGCTACTGCCGAGACACGAAGCAGTTGTGGTCCGCTGTTGGGAACTGCTATCAACGGCCTCTCGACCTTCATGTCCCCAGCGTCGAGGCCTATAGTATCACTTTGCATGTTGTTTGCCTTGAGCATGTGGTCCGCCATGGTCATCGCAATGTCGGCGTACAGAGACTGGAAAGGTCAGTGCCTTTTCAGATGACTCTCCACAGGATAACTTACGGAAGGACATAGAGCTGCGCTGTTCACCTTGTGGCCTTGGATGACGGGAGCGAGTCGTGGGTCATTTATATCCGACTCCGTAAGTACACGTGAGATATCGACTGCATTCTCCTCCTCAAGAACACGTTGCACAGACGGAGAGATATAGACAGGCACAGGCTTTTGCGCAACTGGAGCGGCGGTGATTGGCTTCGGTGCCGGGTCGTCTCCTTTAGTAAGGCAAAAATCATTCTTGTACTGTATCCAGTATTTCTTCGAGTCCCAGCTGTACCTGGGGAGCTCGAGCATCCTGTGTGAGCTCTTGAAGTCCCGGTGATATTCTTGCCACTGGATATCGATACCTTTAAGGTAAAGTGACTCGAGCCCGGCGGTGAGCACGCTCCAAGTATCTGTGTCTTTCCGTAGCGACGGCAGTGCCAAGGCATGTGAGCCAAGGATACCTCTGATCATTCCAGAACAAGCCGGATGTGATCCAATTTCTACCCAGATTGTCCCCTCATTGACGATTGATGAGGCAGCAGCAGCTGTGACAGCACCTTGAAAGTTGACGACATTGCGGCACGCGCGCGTTAGGTATGATGCTCCTAAAGTGTCACCATCTGAGACGACCTGTTCAAGCAAAGGTGATATATAAGGAATTGATGGGGCGCTGTACCGAACGCCGCTAGCAGCTGCCTCAAATGACTCCAATACAGGGTCAACTTGGGCCGAATGAAAAGCGAACGGGATATCTAGCTTAACAAAACTCTGGCCACTAGATTCAAGCTTTTCCATAAATCCGCTGATCTCTTTGGCTGGTCCACTAATCACAGTGCCGGTAGGTTGATTGATGCATGCGATTTCGCAGGAGGATCCAACTAGATGGGGTTTGACAGCATTCAAAGATGCTTTGATGGCCAGCATAGCATGGGTGGATTTATTGCAGTGCTTCGAAAGCAGCTGTGCTCTGGTACCAACAAGGTAGATGGCGCCGCTAGCCGTAACGACACCGGCTGCATGGAGGGCTGCGTATTCTCCAAGGCTGTGGCCAATCGTCGAACTTGGACTTACTCCCCAAGAAACCCAAAGGCGAGAAAGTGCCATCTGTACGCATGTAAGAGCCAACTGGGCAGCAATTATCTCTACGTCCTCGACATTTATGGCACTGCCATTAATCAGTGGCAAGAAGCTTGGAAAGCCTTGTCGTTGTGCTATGCCATCAAAACGGAGGATATCCGCCCTAAACTGCTCAACTGTCTCGAATAATTGTTTTCCCACACCAGCGTAGAGTGAACCCTGGCCTGTGAAAACAAACGCTACTTTCGGAATCTTCACTGCATTTGGTATGGGCTTCACATCAAGATTACCAGCTTTCTCCTCGAGGGCTCTCCGAATAGATTCAATTCCAGATCCTGATACAATTGTTCTATAATTATAATGCATTCGTCGTGTAGTGGTGGTGTATGACAAACTCGGAAGGGAAGTCGTTGTGTTTCTTTCCAGGAAGGCGATAAGAGCGTCGACGTTTCTTTTGAGTGACTCTGTACTTTTGGCAGTTACAGTGACCAGATGTACAGCGCGAGGATCGATTTCTCCATTATCCACTGAAGGAATTGGGGCATCCTCCAAGAGAACCGCAGTGTTACCGCCAGCAGCGCTGAAGTTGTTCAAAAACACAGTGCGCTTTCCGCGAATGCTATCTGTCCGATACCAAGGCGTAGGTTTGTAGGCAATATTGACATTACGCTCTTTTAGGTCAAGAGGATAGTGATGGTTGATCCTAGTCTTAATTCCGCAGTGTGGAGGTATCTCGTTATGCTTCATCATCATCATCACTTTGATGAGCGAAGCAACTCCAGATGACGATTCCGCGTGGCCAATGTTGGCCTTGGCAGAGCCCAGGTGCAATGGGTGATTCGGCATGCGCTCATGACCGCAACCAAAAACCGATAGAACGGAGTTCATCTCTGTCGCATCTCCTGCTTGGGTTCCAGTTCCATGCATCTCAATGTAGCTGATATCTATAGGATTTGTATTGGTGTGTCTAAGGATTCGTTTGAAGACAGAAGACTGGTCGCCTTCATGGGGCCTTGTAATGGAATCCGTTTGGCCACAATGATTCGTGTACGTTCCTGCAATGACGCCAAAGATGGGATCGTCATCTGCTTGTGCGTCCTCGAGCCTCTTGAGAATGACGGAACCAACAGCATCTGCTCTGCAGTAGCCACTAGCCTCATCATCAAACGTGTTGCAGTTACCTAGGAAGGAAACCGTCAGTTGATTTTGAGCTACGAAGCAAATGAAGTCTACAGACCTGTCGTTGATAGAAAGTGGCCTCGATCGAGACCAGCAAAGTTATCAGGATTCGTCAGTACGTTAGTCCCTCCCGCAACAGCAGTATCGCAGTCTCCTCTCCATAAATAACTGCATGCCGTTTGGATCGCGGCGAAGCTTGAAGAACATGCTGTATCAATACTCAAGCTAGGACCAGAAAATCTGAAGAAGTAGCTGTGCTTAAGATTAGCAAGCCTGTCTTGAATCTTAGGGTTAGGGTTATTACCTGATCCGTCCTGGAACAAACGCACGGTTCCCGCCAGGAATAAAATACGTGTCGATGTTTTGACCGCTATTTACCTCTCGCCAATCATCACTGGTAACGCCAAAGAAGACACCAACACGGTCTTGTTGTGTGGAGGGTGTCCTGTTGAGTACCATCCCTGCCATTTCGAGCGCTTCGTATGTGGCTGTAATCACCAATCGCTGAGCCGGATCTGTGTTCTCGGCTTCTCTTGGGGACATATTGAAAAACCGGGCATCAAACAGTCCAGGCTCATTAATGAAGCAGCCATACTGGATCCTGCTGGTGTTCTTTCTCTTACCCGCTGGATCGAAGTGCGTCTTCCAGTTAAACCGATCTTCGGGAATCGTGCGATGAACATCTCGTCCAGCATGTAACAACTCCCAGAACTCATCATTCGATGCAGCCTCCGGGTAACGACCTGAAAATCCAACGATGGCAATCTTGGATTGTTCGAATTTACCAGTAGGCATGGCAGGCTGGGATGTTGAGACGCCCGCGTTCAACAGGTCGGTGATGGTAACATCCATTTTGGTGCTCCGGGTCAATGTCGAGGAGAGGAGTTGAGCAGCATTGGAGGACACTGGACAAATCGTGCATTCTTGGAAAGCTGTCTGCTGGAAGGCTTCCTCGGCGAAAAATTGGACAAAGTTGTCCCATCGAATTTGCTCGAACAATGTGTCTGACACAACTCGATGAAGCAAAGCCTTGAAGTCCTCAGCAACGATCATTTTTCCGGAAGCAGCAGAGAATAGGGCAATCCGTGGCTTATATAATTGAAGTGCTTCGTCATGAAATTGACCGATTATCTGATCAACATCGGACGATCCAAAGAGAAGAGGGGCATGATATGGTGACTCGATAGGCAGGTAATGTGGCTTAAGAGACGTCGCGGCTAAGAACTCATTTAAAACACTGGGGGGGCCACTGATGGTCACATTCGTCGGTGCGATAGCGCTCACATAAGGCTTGGAGCTTACCGACAAACACTGCAGTCGTAATTTAGATGAGTGATGTCCGGGACTGCGAAGACTTACTTTCTTTAAGCTGAAAGTCTCAATCAATTCAGCAGCTTGATCTTCGTAGGCACTCACTACCACCGACCAAGATCGAGATGATTCAGGAATTGGCCTCTCTATATCGTTGCGGAGCTCAAGCGAGCGAAGACCGGTCCTGAAGGCTACAAGGACTGCTTCGATGCCCGCAGGGATTAATTCAGAAAGTGTTTGAGAAGTACTTATTGCAGCGGCAGCAAATGAACCGGTGCAAAGTCCCACAAGGTAACTATTTGCAGCACTCGGGAAAGTTCTCGCTCCTTCTCCAAAATGGCTATGCAGGCACGGTTAGCTCAGAGTCGGGAGCCAAGCTGTTCTTGTATCATAACTCATACCGAATGAATTGCCCAATCTCACAAACACATAGAAGAGCAAAGCTTAATGCTGGTGTCCCTTCTGTCTCCCCGAGCTTTGATAGAAGATCGACGATGGTAGTAAAATGAGGGAACCAGGCTTGCTGACGAGCTGGGAGTTTTGAGACTTCTGCTCGAAAAGCATAGCTGACTCGCTCAAAGAACGATCGTAAGGTAGGATTGTCTTTGACATGGAAGAGTTGACGAAGATCCCCTTCGAATGACACTGTCAAGTCGCCAAAGAGAAATATTTGGCACCAAGATTCCATGGTGCCATGCATTGGAGACATGAAGGGGGCAGCTGGATGAGCCAAGTCATCTGTTAGTGAAAAGGGGAAGAATTTTCACCTGTCAGGAATGTTGTCAAAGTGATGAATGTAGAAAGCAACTTCACGAGAAGAAGGTTTAAAAGGCCAAGGGTTCTAAATGCGGTTCTATAAGAATCAGGTCGCCCCGTACAAAACCATCATCCAGCTGAGATGCGTGCCTTTGAAAACTTGCTACTGTTACATACGTCGTCTTCCGACACACTCCTTTCGGCAAGCGACTGATAGTGCCACGTGAAAATGGGCGAGAGCAGTATGCGTTGAGCCATGTCTGGTACCGAGAAAGCGTTGCCTAGCCTTCGTTAGACATACGCCCGGAAGAGTTTTGTCCTTCGGGCCCTCGGATGCCGTCTTCCATTGTTAGTATTCCACCGTTGTGGAAGAGATCTAGGATTGTGTTGCAGTGTGTTAGATAAGATTGCGCGAGTCGGCTTCCGGGAATCCGGAGGCAGTCGACTTATTGATTTTTCGGGGCCTGAAAGAAGAACAAATGGAACAGACTGCCTGAAATGCGACATCGCCGCAGATTACTCGGGACCAAAGGATGTAAGCAAGCTTACGCTGAGTATTCTTTAACCATAATGGGGCCACCTCAACAAATACGAGGAAAACATTTTATTGTCAATATTCAAAACGGCCTTAGCTTGCCGTGTGATACTTCTCAGAGCCTACCCTTTGTCGGTCTATCCTAGAATATTGTCATAATGTCTAACCAACATCGTGTGTTCGCCTTAACAATCTGCGGATATCGCAAACCGGGAATGGACGAGGAAAGTTATCACAAATACATTAGCGAGAACCATGCGCAGTCTCTAAAGGATCTGATGGTCAAAAACAAGATTATTGACTATACAATGGTGCGTCATCTTCTTGTGGTCAAGATTTATAAAGCAATAACGTTGACGCTGAGAAGCAGCACAACACTAGCGAAACAAAGAAGATGATGAGGCAGATCTTTGGCGATATGCATGCTGCAATGGCTGCAGACTACGACTGCATCATCCAAATGGTATTCAACGATCCGCAGGACTTCATCAACGTCAAACAGGACCCCCACTACAAGCAAGTGGTTATGCCAGACCACGAGAATTTCGCAGATATGGAAAGGAGTAGGATGATGACTGGTTGGATTGAGAGGCATATTGTAGGAGGGCAAGCTGTATGAGCTGAGGACGAGACCCAAGTACATGGACGCTGAAGATGCGATGTCGATCGAGTCGCTGCATCGCAGTGAATCCTTAGGAATCTATAGCCACTTGCTAGACGCCCAATAATAGGGCTCACTACCGTCAGAACCATCATCACCTCATCAAGCAGCTACAGTGAAGACTCCACAGAGCGATAACGGGTATGTCGAAACGTCAAACACTTCGAGGACCAAAGGCCTAGGAGCGTATGTACCGAGTGTGTTTGAGCTGTGAGATCCGCGTGCTTAATTGACCTTGGTCATCCAGGAATGCTGTAAAGACCAGTCATTTTGCCCACATTGATGTTCCGTTTGCCCAGGGCGATGGACGATATCTGCTCGGCATCATCCGTCTTCATCAAAGCATCAAGTTTCACTGCGCAGTTTGTCGTTAAATCCCCCGAACCGGGACTAATCCCCAGAATCCCTTGCTTGTTATGATATTGATTTATTGCCAATTTCCCGGCAGTTTTGTTGGTACAGGATTGATGTCATCAAGTGGGCGGACGTAGAAGGTTTGTCTGTTATAGCAGAAGAGCTAGAGGCCGCGAGGGTACGTCGGGTCATGGGGGGCTTGAGAAGGGCCGGAGGGGTGGGCTTCTGTCAAGTTAAAATGACAACGCTAGAGGCGTCAACCTTAGTGATATTATAGAGCAGGCCGCGTGCGGGCTGATCAGCGTGTTGGCCTCAACATCGTTCACGAATATGTAGATGTTATTCGCCTTTTGGCGGTAGTGTCGTGAATCTGTCGCTGGACACTTCGGATTACGGAGTTGGGCCTACCTATGAACGCAGGGATGCCTCTTAGAGTATCAACATCTTCGCATTTGACTGCCTCGCGAGAGCCAACAATCTTGTGGTAATGGCAAAGATGGCGAGAGGGTTTTCGATATATTGGAGCTTCGGACATGGGTTGGCGCCGGTGGAGAGTGCATCACATGTCAGCAGAACCAGGTGAACGAAATATACGCGAAAGAGGAATCTCAATGGGCGATGAGGCCGACATGCAAAGAATGTATGTTGTTCTTTGATGTACAACAAAAGTGTAAGAGTGTGAAGTGCTACAGTACAAGTTGGTACAGGATGGAGGATGATCTGCGCGCTAGTCTCCGCGGGCTTGGCGCCCACCGACCACCTCGAAATGACTCTTATCCTTTACACATGCCAAATGATGGAAACGTTCAGCAACAAGTTCAACTTGAACTGAATAGAGAAATGGTTTGCTAAGTACGAAGCCGCCATCAAGCTCAAAGGCTACACGGACCCTCAGGCCTCTTGACGGCCCAGGCACCCGGCACTCAGCGGCTGAGCGCTATTCCAAGTTTGGATAGAAAAGATATCAATCTTTTACTAGGCTAAACAGATATCACCTGTCTCCTGCCTCAGTGTGCAGCTACTTTAATCATCCTCTCCTCCTCCTCACGCTCCTTTTGGACTTGTGCATGCTCACTGAGAGCCTCTTTGCCATCATGGCCCGTCATAGGTTTGAATCCATTCCTAAACACGGGACTCTCCTTAACCTTCTGCCAATCATGCAACATATGCCCGTTCTCAACGGAGCACTTGACCTCCTCGCGTCCCCGGGGAACGATTTCTTCGTCGTATGCGGAGATGGCTTGTGTCAAGGTTGTCTCGTTGGCGCGAACGCCCTGAAGGGCATCAAGGAGATGGGAAACGTCGCAGATGCAGTGGTTGAGACCTTGACCGCGGTCTGACGACGGATGTTAACCGTTGAAATTCAAAGAAACCGAGACTATACTTACATGGCGGCATTGGATGCGCAGCGTCGCCCACTAGTGTCATTCTTCCGCCCCGATTATCCCAAGGTTGCGTGATCCAATAGCTAATGTCCGCTTTGTGGACTGGCGTGTCCTCGGGGATCCACATGAATGCTGAACGAGCAGGCTCACCCATTTCCTTTGCCCGACCCTTTATCATTGCGAGGCGTTCTTCGTAGCTGAGCGAATGATCAGGGTCTCCGAGCCAGGCCATCGCGAGATGGAATACCCATGTTTCTGGGTGGTCTGGACCGTCGGGCATGCTGGAAACTGTGCGGATCTAAGCGGTCGTGTAACTACAAACAATAAACACTGAGTTTGACTCACTCGATTGGAAAGCATGAAATGAGCGCTGGCTCAATGCCAAATAACTTGTTGGGAATCGTTGCCGCACATATCTCGCCTTTCCCGCATCCCCATAGCAGACGGTCATGTTGTGGTGCCAAATTGGGAACCTACTCACTTGCGCCTTGTCTGCTCCAGACATGGCGAACTCTCGGACTTTGGAGCGCGGGCCGTCGGCGCCAAAGATCAGGGATCCATGGACGGTAGTATCATCGCTGAACGTTGCAATTACTCCGTTGCCGCTCTCGTTGAAAGCAACGTCGCTGAGGCTCTTGCCGTACTAGCAAAAGAAAGAGGCACTGTCAATATAAACATACTCTTTGGAAACCAATACTGTATACAACCAAAGAAGTTGTGGCGGCAGGCGACACTCCACATACCTGAACATCAATCCCCTCAGCACACAAAGCCCGCATCTTACTCCTTGGAACCCTCAATCCTCTCGCATATGGCACGCCCGCAAGCAAATCCCCCGTTTCCCCTTGAATAATTGGATAATTACCACCCGCGTCTATAGAGACGGCGGGATTGCAAGAGGCGGTGGAGAGCTTCGCAAAGAGTTCCGGGGGGAGGAGTTTCTCGAGGTGGTCGAGGGACCAGTGGATGGCCATTGTCCATTCATTGCCCCTATAGTTGAGCTTGATTTCTTTTTCGAATATTGTGTAAGGAATTCCGGCCTGGAATGCCTATGTTAGCTGACATTCAGGGGCATGGTTTGAGAAAGATCCATTCCAGACGGGATCCAGAGGCTCACCCTTTTAAGACCTTGGGCGAGTATCAGACCGGTAATACCTGGCTGGTAGTCAGAAATGCTCTAATGCAAAAGCTACCAGAACATTGCTCACCAGCTCCAATTATAAGGACGTGAAGGTCCTTCGTCGCGTCTTGGTCAGCCATTTCTATGGTGTTCTACTTGGTGGTTTGAGTGGTTTGAGTAAAACCAAGATCTTTGACGTTTTGGTGATAACTTCTTTGATGGTGAACTACTTTAGCACAGGCTTTAATGAAGAGACGGTGTATTACTCCCCTGGGGGGGGGGGGCGCACGATGTCTCCTCCGAAGGCGCCGTCAAGGAGCAATTCAACTCGACGTCCGAAAGCCACATTCCCCAATGTATCGAAAATTAGGACAACTGCCCGTGCGACGATACTCGACACCTTCCTCGGATATGTCCCTTTTGGTTCATGCTCAGCGGATCCCGAACCGCGGTGTGTTAGTACCGGCGATATTTGTTTGCCTTGCTCGATCGGTTGCGACATGTCACAAAAGTGCTCGTCCAGAGCCCCTTATCCGTGAGTCACGCACGCGAGCTCAACCCTTTTTCTGAAGAGCCTCGGAGCCCGTATTGGCATGATAGATCCATGTGATTGTATTGGCTATTGGAGTGCGGTGAGGAAAGAAGCTGACTACCTACCTTAGGTAGGATGCGTCATACCTAAGGTACCTTAAGGTATGGTTACCTTACCTTACCTTACCTTACCTTAGGAGGGTGGGGAGCTGACTGGGATCATTACTCGAAAGGAGCCGCCGTAGCCCTGTGTGGCTTGATGACGCGTTTCGGGTGCCGAAGTCTCGGCGTCAGGCGGCTTGTGCCGCAACGCCCCTACACAGAGTAGTACTTTAGTACCAAGGTAACTCCCTGGATCCCGTTATTACATGATCACTTATCTCTAGTCGCGAACCTAGATCGACCACCTCGTGTCAATCTTGTCAATCGTGTCAATCATGTCAATCATGGGTTGCCTCGCGTCGACATTCCACGGAATATCTCATATTTCCTGTAGCCCGCATGACTAACGAGCGGTTCTGGTAGGCTTACATGACAATAGGTTTGGAGTTCAAGTGGTCTGATGAGTTCATCACAAATTGAGAGTTACTTATGTGAGAAGAAATCTTGTCAAGGCTCAACCCGTTGCAAGGAGATTCACAGACCGTATTTGTTCATTACTTCTTGAACTATACCTGTATAATGTTTACGGTCCATTGCCATTATGGACTTTGACTCCATAACCGTATCATACCCGCTAGCAGCTTACAGACCTCTCGACCGCTAAAGAAGGCGAAGCTGTGTGGAGGACTGCCGGCTACCTTGACTGTGAGAATCTTGCATAGGATCGGCAGCTAGGAAATCAGAAAATAGCCTTGGATCTGGGAAATCATCCATGGGTACGTCGGGCTCGCTCCAACATGGTCGCTTTCTGCTTTGCACTGATACAGTCTGTTGCTGGAAATGAGGGGAGAAGTATTGTTGTTGAAGTGCATCGAAAGGTTGACTCATGTACTCTGAGTCCATTGGCGTCATCATACCAGTTGGAGCACCTGTACTCGCCGCGTCCGATGTCCCTGTGGAGGTCTTGTTGCTCGACAAGCAGTCCCAGGATACAGCATCAGGCAGAGGAACGGCCGACGGGGCTGGTACGGCCATGAAGTCCGAGAAACCTTGCGGCCCACTGAAATAATTATGCATGGTTCGTGGGGTGTGGCTGTTACTGCTTTGGGCCGTCGCACTTAGCGACGTCGGAAGCTGTTGAGAGTTCTTGATAAGGTTGACGAGCCTGAGAAGTCTTTCGAAAGCACGCCCAACTTTGCGGGTGTGGTTATTCGCTTGAGTTTTTGCGTCAAGTTCCTTGCAACAGGCGCATACCTTCTGCAATAAATCCATGTCCTCTTCTGCTTTTAATTCGTCAGTTGCTGATACTGGCCAGATGAGAGTCTTGACCAGCAAGAAGAATGCAGGAACGGAGAATGTATCTAAAAGACTGTGGGATAATAAAGGTACAGGTCCGCTTGTGGCTTTCCTTGCCTCTGATCGAGGGCTAGCACTTTTGCTAAGAGTTTTCGACGGACTTTTGGAAAGGACGAGAGTCTCAAGCCGCTCCACCATCGATTGGTCATGCTTGCCATAGGAGATCAGGAGCAGAAGGCAGCTTGCTCTTGCGGCATCTAATGCTCGCCGAACATGGCCAGCTTCCGTGTTTCCACGCAGGGTACTGATGCGCGCGGCCAAAAACTCGAGTTGCAGATCGACGTCGTTGGTCCCGGTGTACGGTGAGCTGAATATATCATGGGCATTAGCCCAACGCTCGAGACTTTGCTCAATGCGTGAGAGTGCAATCATGTGCTTGGCTGAACATTGCTTCTGTGATTCTGCAGAGTGGAACAATCGGTAGATCTCTTCTTGAAGCCTGGCGAGCTGGAATCGGGCTGACCAGTTTGAATCGGCAGAAGCAAGTTGGCCGAGCTCTGGTGAGAAAATGCAATCGAAGCTAGGTAGCCAGCAAATAGACCCACGAGAGATTGAAAAGCTTTTGTCTCGAACATATAACGACGTGAAAACCTTGAAGCGTTCTTGCGCTTCCTCGGGGCCGACGCCATCGGATGCAGCGTGGGATTGGTGGAGACCCATCGTTCTAGCAAGCACGCAAGCTTGCGCAAAGATCGACTCTGCAAAACCAGGTGGATAATACTGTTGGGCAGCAATGCTCTTTTCCAAAAGTTAGTGGCCATCGCAGCGAACCGATGTATCGGTCATCAAGAATGCTCACCAGGAGTGCCAAGGCTTGGACGTTAATCAGTCTCGGCGCCATCAATATACGAGGATTGCTGAGAGCCGCACGCACAGTTGAGAGGAATGGTAGGGCGAATTGCGACCCAACTAGCGGATCACTACCTTGAGTTGAAACTTCTGACCCAAGGACGAGAAGGATGATGGAGTTGAAACAAATAGCCCAAGCTTCGTCAGCAGGCGCGAAAGTGCGACTATAGATTCGTTCCACGTTGGACCAAAAAGAAGATTGAACAAATATATCTATAGCGATGTTCGCCTGCTGGAAGAATTGGCTTTGGACCATCAGGAGGAATTTCTTAGGAGGAAGCCGGATGGGGTAATGATTTGACGGAAGATCGAAAGACTCTTCAATACCGGCCTCAAGACACATACGAGCGAGCAGTTCGCTGAGTGCCTCATTGTTGACAATTTTATCTTGCAATTTACTCTGTTGAGGTTCATCCTCGGCTAGAGGCGAGCTTTGTGTTTGTTGTTCCGCTAGTAGAGTATCACGGAATTCAGTGCAGAGGGTAAACAAAGTGCAAGGACCATGATATCGATCTACAAGATCCGCTTGACTGCGGACTATGTGGCAACCCGTTGGTGGTAGGGATGGAGTATCCTCGGCGAGCTGGTCATCTGCCGAAGAAGTGGATGGAGACCCTTCGTCCGTCGCTACATCAATGAACGATCTTTGACGGTTAGGCATCTTGAGAGAAGCCATGAAGCATGAAAGCTTTCTTTCGATACTCCCTAAGCGATCCTCGAGACCGCCAATGTTGTTACATCTAATGAAAGATCTATGTCAGACCAGTAACACTTCTGATGAAGTGCTTTGAGTCGAGGAAGACCACAGTGAAAGTGACTGGTGGGGTCGAATTAAGCTTACAATAGCTTGATGTGATTTACCCTTTTTCCAGGGGTAGAAAACTCGCACTCCACGCCATCGCGGTTGCAATTCGCACATTGCGGTCTCTCACGTCCACAACGAATTTTTCTCTCGCGACAATGGGTACAAGCTCTATCGAGATGGGACCATGATTGGGCCTATTCAACGGCTGTCAGCTGAGACCAAGGATGAGAAAGGCAATGCGATATGCAAAGCCCATGTGAGCTTTGATCGATAAATGATATAAATGTGCATACCGCTCGTTCGGAAGATGCCATATTCGCAGGCGTCAACCCAGTGTTGGCTTCGGGCTCGATGGCTGAAGCTTTCACGGAATATGAAGAATTCCAAATACCTTACATTCAAGCAAAGAGGGGGTGTTAGAACGTAAATACAGAGGAGATTGGGAAGGCATCAACGGAGTGGTATCAGAGAGAGCAGCGATCAACAAGGTACTGGACTCAGCACTCTTGGCGGTTGGTGAATTGGCCCCAATGCTAGATAATCACTATATACCATACATAGCTCTAGGCTTGGAGGCGCACGCAGGCCTCTGGGAACAGCAAGGTGCTGTGACGGTAATGTAACTATACGGGGTAAGACTGATTCAGCTTGTGGTCGGCAACGTTCTGCGGCCGGCATAGACGACAGGATCTACCTACTTGCTTCGATCCAGGCAGTACCCGGAGCCCTCAGAGATTAAGGTAAGTAAGAGTGTCCAACGGGAGCTCTGGTGATGTATCCAATCACGCTTAACAGCTTGGGTAGCTCGACATGGTTGGAACAAATATCATTTAGTTCGAGCGTAAGGGAAAGTGGTTGGTATTAACTACTAGTACGTCCGTAGCAATGCCAGCACGTTTTAGGAGAGCCGCAAAAGCACAACTAGCGTCCACCTAGCCGTATAGCGTCATCATGCCTAAGGTAAGTTTACTCGAGGAGGACCGTATCTTACCTATCGACGTGCACGATAAGGCAGCACGGCCCCAGGGCAAAGCCTCGGTCATTGGGTGACCAAAGTGGTTGACAGCGGTGGGAAGATGCGGTCGGGGGATCTCGTATGGTCCGTTAGGGGAGTTAGGGTTTGCGGACTCCCACCGTGAAACAAGGAACTGGCCACACGTGGCATCACGCAAGTCAGCGCACTAGTGTCGATCAGGGTTTGGCTTCCTATTAGCGCCAGTCTCTTTTCTCCCACCGACCACCGTAGGTAGATAAGCACGTAAGGTACCTACCTTACCTAAGGTAGGTAAGATACCCAAGGTACTTCATACTCCCCGCTCCCTAACCGAGGGTACTTTACTATTGTACTTGGTACTTGCTAGTATCCGTATTCCGCCCTAAGCTCATCCTTCGCTTAGAAGACGAGCTTAAGGTAGGGCGGGGTACGGATACTACGTTAGTACCTTAGCTGTCCACCACTCGTACCACAGTACTGTACTCCGTACGTACTCCCCGTCTCTTCAGAGCCACTCGCCGCTGTTCTTGTCTTGGCTTGGCCCCCGACGTCTCCCGTTTCGAAGCCTCCAACCCTTCCCGTCACCTCCTATCCTTCATCCCGCTTCCCGTGGGACATTTACACCGTAAGATTATAACACTGTAATACAGGTAAGATGGCTGATACGTCGTAACATGCTTGATAGCTTCACCGCTTGACACGCCTTAATGACATGTAGTCACTCTAGAATGAGTCCGCCAAGTCCAGCCCGGCAGTCCAAGAATGGGGGCGAATATGCATATGCATGCAACCTCGTGGACCCAAGCAACCAAAGAGCAGGCCATTCCTGGCCATTCATCAATCGTATAGCAGTATGCCCTGCAGCATACCAGCATGCCCTGCATCCTGCAGATAACCCTCCCATATGCTCGGAACCCGAACTCGCGTGGCCAGCCTTGCGGAAATCCGGAGGCGAGAGAGGGATGATGCCGGTGGTGGGTGGTTAAGGTCAACAAGATGCTGTTCCTTGAGATCTTCATCAGAGAGAAGAGCTCCGATATAACTCCATTTCACCAGCAGTTTTCATTCAACAAGACCAGCAGAAGCAGAAGGATAACATAGAAGGCCTAACACCACAATGACCCAATCATCTGATCCCGCTACCATGCTTGCCCTAGCGGAGGAGATCTTTGGCCAAACCTACATCTTGGTCAAACACTTGAAGCAAAACTCCATGGCAGAACCTTCCCTTGCCGTCGGCGCTTCCACGGAGCTATGGTCGTCGCACGCCGAAGAGATTGCTACAACCAAAACCAGCATTTTCGGCTTGACCAAGCAACTTACGAAACTGCTTCAAGGCCCTCGCGGATTTCTGCATGAATACGTGTCCTCGAATTGGGAATACGGTGCTCTCTATACCGTCCTTGAATTCAACATTCTCGAGAAAATTCCCGTGGACGGACAAGCTACTGTTTCCAAGCTGGCGGAGCAGTCGGGCATTCCCGAGAACAAGCTCCTGCGTATACTACGACTGACCGCTTGCGAACAAATCTTGGAGGAAGTGGAGGAAGGCGTATTCCGCCATACGGCTATATCCGAAGCGTTGGTGAAGGACGACAAGTTCAAGGCCTTTATTGGATTTCAGTGCGGATCCTCCTCCGAGCTATGGTTGGCAAGGAGCTGGCCGAATCATATACTGACGTTACCAGGCTGTTTGAGACCCGGGTTGCAAGCGCACATCTGGCAGACTCCTTGAAGAAGAAGGCCAATGATTACCGGACCGGACAATCCGCTTTCAAGCATGCGTGAGTCTATGAATTTTCCTTTGGGATGCATTACCAGATGTGCTCACACACATTTAGCTGGGGTTCTTCGCTCTATGACTGGTACAAGACGCATCCCGAAAAGTCTGCGCGATTCGATATGGCAATGGAGGGCGTCGCGCAATGTAAGTCTAGATGGAGGATGTGTTCTTGACGTAATCTCGCAACTACTGAAATGGCTTCCACGAATAGCACTCGACCCCGGAAACGCGCTTTTCTGCGACTGGTTCAAGAGCAACAAGCAGGCGGACCGCAACCTGGTCGTAGACGTTGGCGGCGGAAACGGACACATCTCAAGCTTTCTCGCCGAGCAATTCCCCGATCTCTCTTTTGAAGTCCAGGACATTTCTACGACCCTACTCACTCAGGGCAAGGAAGCCCTAACGCCAGAGTTGCAACAACGGATCAAATTCAACCAACGCGACATGCTCCAAGAGCAACCCATCGAAGCCGCCGATCATGTCCTCGCGTACGTTTTGCGAAACGTCCTCTGGAACTGGTCCGACGAAGACTGCGTCAAGCTGTTGCAAACCTTTATCCCCGTCATGGAAAAATCGCAACAGACCACCGTCCTCGTCAATGACGGCATCTCCCCTGCCCGAGGAACCTTTGAGCCGCACATTGAAAAAGCATATCGCCGGCGCGATGTCACCGTGATGACAATGCACAATACCAAGCAGCGAACCGAGGAGGAGTGGAGGGCGGTGTTCCGCAAGGCGAGCCCGCACTTTCAGGTCGGTTCTTGACGAAGACTTTTCTCCTGCCCCTTTTTAACCAGCAAGTTCTTGCTAATCGAATCACCCAGGTCGATGTCAAAACGGCGTTTACTTCGCACAGCTATAGGGGTCTTTGGGAGGTGCGCTGGGTGCCTGCCAACTAGGGTCTACTCGGTTGGCATCTCAGCGTTCACGGAAGTGTAGGAGCAAAGCAGGCGATCGTTAGAGATTACCGTGTATTCTAGTTTCGCTGGTTTGAAAAAGCAAGACAACTGTAGATTAGTACAAACGCCCGTTACTCGCTCCCTTGCTTCTCCCTCGCTTCCCGTCTACCTTACCTATTCCAAATCACCTGTGTACCTTGTGCACTTTTTTTCTACAAAGGCCCAACATCTTCTCTCGCGTGACCCACACATCATGCACTCCATTCCATCGCAGCAATTATTCCTTCTATAAGAAAAACCATCGATTCCCCGACCCTCGCCAACTTACGCCGCCAGATTCGTTTGAGAAAACAGTGATTTAATTTATCAACTGATTCATTCCTTCAAGCTACCATACATACATACATACACACATAGTCTCTGCCCCTGCGACGATCAACACCCATCGCAGCATCTCCTCTCTCTCTCTCACCCGCATCGACCGATCGATCGACTGACTCTGAAGACTGCTAATTTTTTTTCTCTTTAATATTCAACGCTCGCTTCTATCGTGTCGATTCTCTGTTGTGATATCGAAAATGAACTACCATACATGATTCATCCCTTGAAACCAGCTCCGTCAAAAATCCCGAGGTTTCACAGTTTCCCGCGTTGATTTTCATTGTGCCTCGTTGTTTTTTGTTTTAGAAAATACGAAGGGGGATTAAGTAAGGGATTTTTTAAATGTGGTTTTTTGAAAGCTTGTGGAAGAGCGTCGATAGGAACGGAGTCGCGGTTTTGGGCTGGGAGGAGTCGCGTTGTTATGTATGTACTGTAGGTCGCTTAGGGCAGGAGGCAGGAGGGAGGTAGGAATTGGCGGCAATCTACTCTTGGGATTTCTGTTAAACGCTTTTGGTCTTGCTGGCCACTTACTTGTACTTATTTCAAAAAAACTTCATGTAAACATACCTTTAGGGGAAGGTCACGTCGCAGTACATAGATCCATCACACATCTCTCCCCAAAACACCATTCGAGCTTTTGCTTTCCGTTCGAACTTTCCACCCCTTCCCATTACCCCCATCTTTTTGGCCCCACACCCACTTCTCGCTTTTTGGAAACCCGATCATCTCGAAAAAAACGCATTGCGGGAGATTCAAAAAAGACCTTTCGCTGACCCCGATTTGACTTGCCACGCAAATTAAGCGCATGATCTTGGGTTGGCGGGAATTGAGGGGGAAAAGTGCTCGCGATATATGTAGTGCCCCATATATGTCTTTTGCGATAGGCACTACGTACTGTGGCCATTCTGGGGTAGGTGCAAAGGCGAAAATTGAAACCAAGTACGCATAAAAGGGATATGCACACCCCACGCCCCCGAATACCGGGCTTTCGATTCAGGCATCGTTGAAATCTATATATTTTCTTGTCGTACATGAGCGATTCAGTGTTCCGGCAGCTCTTTTGAAATCCTGTATTGCCATCATGAATACCCGATATACCGTATCCTATAACGATGACTGTCAGAGGTCGACAAGCTGACGAACATTAGCTCACGACCTTCCATTCTGTGCGCCAATTGAGTACCTTGGTCTCCAAGGAGGAAAATCAGGCGGCCCCTGTATGACGCTTCGGGGAACGTTGAAATCGTTGATCTCAGCATGAGATAAGATGACAATTGAGTTTGCAGGCATTGCCGATACTCTCTCTTTCACTCAATATTTCCAAAGGATTATTCAAACCAGTACAAAGAACACTGCATTGGCCGTCAGAAGTTATGTACTTACTCAATGCAAACCACATTGATGATTTCAAAAAGTGATGAGGAATTTCAAGTAACATAAGTAGATCATCAAGAAATGCTCAACTTCCAAGAATCGAAACAGAGAAAATTTCTTCATCAACGGAACGAGATCAGCTGTTCGATCGTGGATTTAGGCGCTGCTGAATACTATCTTTGATCAAGACGGTCAGGTTAACAGCAAAGCCTTGCTTCTTGAAGGCTTTCTCCAATGAGATGATGCGGAAGATGACCCCGGCTCGCCGGTTTATGAACTGCCGATCCCCATGCTTCGACGGAGTACTTATTATAGAAATATTTCAAACGAGGTGGAGATGCGGTGTATGATAAGATGAGAATCTTCGAGGAATGAATAATTGCTTGAAAGTCGTTTGTTATAGGGTTTGTGGTATGATATGAGGATCTCCGTTAGCGATGGTTGAAACGAATGGTTTTTTGTACATGTGAAGAAGGATTTTCCCTCTGGAATGAGCGAGAGAAAACGTTCCCCATCCTCCTTTTCAGCCATGCAATCTTAGTATGTCAGTCTACTTTCTGTCATCGAGTATGACCTTTTGAGCTTCAAAAATTTCCCTGCGCTCTTTTCTCTATTTCCAAGCATAGACGGCTATGCGAGTGAGTGGCTTGCTTGTTGCGATCTATAGTAAGGGGTTCCCAAGAGTGGGAGAGCTTCTCGATGGTTTTTTATATCTCGTTAGCTTAATTTGATGGTCTGCGAAACTTGTTTCTCATTTTCCGGGTTTTGCTGGTGTGACAGTCGTTTTGGAAGCATGGCGTGTCCTTGTTCTCTGTCCTTCTTCCCTTCGTCCCCTGCGAATTCTCATGGGTATCCCCCTTCGCGGCCCCTTTCCTGTGCCCCCCTCCCGACCCCCTTTACTATTTCCCCCCGGGCCTACGGACAATGAACATTGAACTAGAGAGATCGGTTTAGTATGAGGAGGTGGGTAGGTTTGGAATGGAGGTGGGGAAGAAAGTGGGGATGGGTGAGAGGGTGAGAGGGTGAAGGAGAGGGGGGTGGGAGATGGGGAAGCCAATGTCAGTGGTCATGAGATTCGATTCTTCTATAACCTGTTGTAAAGTCGCTCCACAAACAACGCTCAATAGGGATTCACCTCAAAATTCCCAGCATGGAATGTTCCTACCCCTCATGCCATCCCTATTCCCAGCCTCGTACATCTCAGCAAAAGCGCACGAGGAAACCATCTACCTACTATGAGCAGGCACCTCAAAAACATTAGGCTTGGTTCTCGCATCAACCTCATAAAGCTCCCCTCCAAAATTGGTTCGGACGGGTGCCGGTTTCATCTCGTACTGTTGCTGTATCAAAGCTGAACGGTCATCAGTCGGTGTCGAACTCATTTCGTTTGAATGGCCAACCCACCTTTGACTTCTTCTCTCCGTAGTCGCCTTTCCCGAAGGAACAATACGAGAGTCGCGGCTAGACCTAAAGCGAGAGGAATCCCGATGCCAGCACCTATGGCTGCTTCTGCGCTGGCGGGCGAAGGACATGTATTATGACTCGTGCTGCTGTTTGTGGAATTTGGGGAATCTGAGCTGCCGCACCCCGTGGTCGAATTCGATTGCGAGGAGTTTGAGCTTAGGGTCTCGTTCCGAAGGTCATTGATGAACCCCCTGGGTATGTTGAACGTTTTCGGGCCCGCGCATTGAGCAGTATTCGAGCCTGTGCAGTAAAAGAACTGAGGTAAAGAAGTGTTTGCGCAAGGTAGAACATTCGACCATCCATCCGGCGCTGATGAGATATATCAGCTTACAGGGAACTAGTTTTAATCCTCCAACCTCACCGTCGGCGTGCCCCAAGGAATCAAAGCCGGTGCAGATATCTGTGCACGATCCGGGGCTCCATGATGAGTCGGTGCAACTCTGCTGCAGTCAGCTTCGACTGGTTGAACCACGTAGAAAGGTCTCGACGAACACCTCGAGAGAGACGATTAACGGCTGTTACATAGCAAAGACCGTTGGACAGGCAATCGTCGTTGGGGTTGCAACACATACTGTGAGCCGCGTGGGGCTGACACGCGGTGTCCGGTACTGAGAGTTGACCCCCAGGATAATAGCAATTCCTTTGGGATAATACAACAGGCAATAGCGCACACAAGGCTACAGCGAATTGGCATAGCTTCGACATATCGAAGCGATGAGTAGCTGTGGGTTGGTGAATCCGTGATTTGAATGATGGGAGCCGTGTGCTGCTAAAAGTCTCGAGGCACTGGACGAAGGGACAGCCTCTTGAAGTATCCCTTCAGCGGGTGATGAAGCAGCCACCAGGATGTTCGGGCACCATAGCTACTGAATTAATGCTTGATACCTATATAAGCCACGAACCATGATGAAGCTCAACCAGATGTTTCACATCCATACCTTCATAGGAAGGTGGCCGATTATCCCGGTGGCACACGGACTGCCAGCTGAAGGGATACCTTGGCTGATGAAGTTTTGGCACGTCTAGGCGTCTCTTCAGCCTGGATAGCATGAAGATCCTTCAGCGTTTACGGAAGACGACGCCAACCATTTTCATGCAGTTGGAACTGGGATGTGAAGGGGCTCAGGGACTCTGTAAGATCATTAAGATTGTTACTGGTTTTGCTTTTGGATGATGATAGATGGACCCCACTTCGCTCTTAGAGGCAGTACGCCACGTGCTGACTCGGAGATTTGATCTTGAGACGGTCGCACAGGTAGGAGCGTGATGGAGCTACCTTACTTAGTTGTGTGACCTGACTGACCGTTGGGTTGGGTGTAACCCAACCAATCCTCCCCAATCCACACCAATAACAACTCTGTAATCGCATTCTTACTGCATTGATCCAGAACGTGCAGCTGTATAGGAACTATCATCAGCTCTTCTAGGACCGAAAGCTAAACGTAGAATATCGTTTCTCTATTGAATCAGCCTGTCTGACCATCCCAACGTTCTGTGTAACCCCTTCCTCCCTTCGTAATTCCTACTTTCTAGAGTAGTTCAATCAATATATACACATGCACATACTCCTTCTGACCCTCATAAACTGACAGTACGAGGCTGATCCTGGCGTTACAGAATGCCCATCGGCGTCGACGTTTAGCTTCCTATTGGCGAGAAATTAATTGCGCACACCTTCGCCGTATCTGAGCAACCCTGCACATGTTCTTAGTTGAAAAGCAGTTGCGGACGGGGCAAAGAAGGCAGCGACAGTCCCCATGATCTGGCTCGATGAGGACACTTCATGATCGGAAAAAGGAGCATGTCGGAAGGCTATATAATTTGGTAGAAACTAGCAGCCTAAGAGTTGACCGAAGCACCCGAATCTACAAGGCTGCGTTCTTTGCGCCGTAGCTCAAAGCACAGCAGGTTCTGGCGAGAGAGCTGTCCGCCGATCTTGATCCAGGATCCGGGTATGGCCATTTCTTACTGCAACCATCACCATCTCATCGAAACCTCTCCATCCCACCACAAAAGCTAATTCCAGTCGGTCGGGGGCATTGTGGTCGAGGAAAGATCATACGGGGGTGGCTTTCGGAAACCGTGCCCCTCGAGCAACCAGACGTTCTTGTGATTTGGTTCCCTGTTTTCCGTGCATATGTTGATTTGCCTTGATAAATTCTCCGCAGGCAAACGTGCATATCTCAAACAAAGTCAGTCCCCGAATCTGGTCCTATCAGATGCCAGCTTTTCAAATACCGAAGTGATAGATTACGAAGATAGGCCGTATAGAAGACGGTTTGATAACGCCACCAATATCACCCCTTGACAAGTCACATAAGCAAGGTTGCCATCGCAAGTCCGCTGATCTAGCCTGCCTAGCGGCAGGTGAACGCCGGCAATCAACGATTACCTTGTGCTCAGATCACGCTCTAACTCTGCGTTGAAGCCTCTCCGGCTCAAACCCTTCATTAGCAACATTGACGAGTCACCGCGTAGTGGTTAATGAGGTCAGTTTAAGGTAGGAGCTATATAAGCTGCGAAGAGATAGGTAGACACGTAGAAGTGATATTTAACGAGGCGGCCTCCGAGCCGCTTCCGCGGATTGTGTCACTAGCGCAGTCCGTAATGAATGCCTCAATCATATTCGAGTTTTCTATATAATACGTATCACGAGCTTTATCCCTGTTCTTGTTCCAACTTTGGTCATTGGAGTCGAGAAGTGAGGCGGGATGAGGAACCATGGCAGTTAGGCTGCACATGCTGTGAGTGTGAAATGGCAGGTCTGACCGTTGCACTACGTCGACCACTTTCCACCTAGAGTATTTACCACACAATCAAAGCCACTCAACTCCGTGGATCGGGTATTCGTAGTCCTCAGCGTGTGATCTTTTACTATCAGGTAGAGTCTTTTAATTTTGTTAGTAGACTTTTGGCAGCAAGGGAAGGGAGTAGAAAACTAAACTTAAGGTGTTATTGTCTCCACTGCTTCCTGTCCTGTCCTGCTCCACTGTACTCACAGCAAGAAAAAGCGCTAGCGTAGCTGATCTCTTTCAGAATATCTTCCGAAAGCTCCGAATGCGATCTACGATCTCTTCTTCGGGATTGCGCTGCGCCAATGAATAAGTCACCGGCCAAAGGCTTGAACAGGAGTAAGTCCTTTCCCGGAAACTCTGTAGAATATTGCCAACGTTTCATCCACTCATTAGTTCAGCCTCATGCCGACAAGGCTCAGCATACTGTCATTTGCCTGTATCGTAGAACCTGGTAAGTAACACAATAATGTGTTGCCTTCAGCGTGTAGTTGCTCACATGTGAGTCTTCCTTCCACATCGTTTTTAATACCTTGCCGCACTCCCTGCGACCGAGGCGAAGAGCAAAAGCTCACGAGCCATTCCACCCAAAAGAACGATTGGGGGAGCCAAACACGAACAATGATCCCACGCCATGCATACGATGTGCACCCGTCGATTCCGTCGAAGCTTGCCGCCGCCACGCAACGTTTCCATCAGGCTTCGGGCGTTTCCTGAGACAAAATGCGAACACGTGCGAGATCGCATTGGGGCACCTCCAAAAATATTGCTTTCTATTCGTCCAAGACTATACCCGGTTTCTAGATCGGATTTCGAGGGATACATATTACTTCTGCAAAGTGACTTCATCCAGTGTTTGGGAATGAAAGAACCAAAGCCTGAGGGTGTACAGCACTACCACACACTCTTGTTCTGTACTTATAGCTGGATGACGCAACAGCTGGGATACACGAGATTGCCTCAGGACCTCAGACAAGTAAATTCAACTGAGCCCCTTTGGGTTAGCTGCCTTGCTTACCTACATAAGTTGCATTTAGTTGGCCAGGGCCAAGTTGGTGTGACAAAGTGAGGCTTTAGAGGGATAGCACACCAACGAGAGCATTTTGGGAACTTCTCGATCGCGAAACAGAAACAACTGTGTGTAAAATTTGCTGAATCACTGTGTACGGGAAGGACATAGTTATATGAAAAAACAATCATTGCTTTAGATTCGTGGATTCAAAATAATGCTTCATCAGAGATTCCGAAGACATCTATATCTTGGTATAGTGTTCCCACCCGGTTTTAGGAGAGTGGAACACAGCTTGCTATTAACCTCAAGCCTCAAGGCACAACCTCATGCGTCTCATGCGTCTGCGCGCCTTCGACCTCACCAAGCCACTTGACTTTATTCCTGCAGAAGAATTCCACATTCGGACTTAAATCAGGCGCATCGTCTAGAGTTCCACTCATCACAACGGTCACGTCCCGGATATTTGTACTCGTGATGAAAAGAGGTGAGCCGCATTTACCACAAAAGGACCGGGTCGTCTCCGCATTGTCTTTGTAGGCGCGCAATGTACCGGAGTCTTGGACGATGGTGAAACTCTACAGGTAGTTTCAGTGATTTATTGTAAGCGCAATCTCATGCTCTTCAGTGCTGGCAAAGGACACACAGCTTACGTCTTTGCCAAACCACCAATTCGCCATGAAAGATGACCCGGATGCTTTGGAACAATTTTCGCAGTGGCAGAGTGCACGTCTGGTCGGATCGCCGGTAACTTCATATTGGATTGCTCGACAAAGACAAGACCCTTTGAGAGGGCTTTTCGCTGCAACTGTAGTGTCTTGAGAGGCCATTGTACCCACTCGAGAAACACAAACGTGAGATGTTTGGAGATGATTGTTGTCTGAGTCATACCTAGAGCGGATAAGAAATAGAAAGTACCTTATCGCGCCGGCTACCATCGGCTAAGACTATCCAAAGGCACAACACCATCCACCATCTGATGTCGCTGACCGTGTTGTTGATTCATCCGATCTAGTTGATGAACCGCTGGTGCTCAATCTGTTCGTCAGGAGGAACGCCTCGATGGAAGCGCCGGTTACATCGTCAACTAAATTACTGTTCATTGGATCGTTCAGAGATTCCACTTACCTCTTACTCCCATAATGTACCACTGTAGCCTGACCGAGAGTCTACAAGCAAGTGGCTTTGGTGAAACAGATAGTCTTCAACTGCTCCATGAAGAGGCTCCAGAGATACTTTGAATGTTCAAGACCACGACGTAGACAGCTTGAAATTGTTTCCTCCGTATTTTGGAGGCACTCGAGCTATCACCTTCCCAGCCCAACTTCGACTTCAACATTTACGTCACCATAGTATCTCAAAAACCTACCCCATACCGAAGTACAATCTTTTTCCCCAACAGCAACCGGCGATAGCACTCTCCCAATACCATCCACAAATCCAATCAGACAATCACCTCGGTCCCTCATCTCAGGAGCGGCGCTCATGTACCCAGGATCGATTCTATCTTTACCAGCAGTCCTATGGGGCTGACCGGTTGAATGGTGCGACCGGTTGGTAGGTGAACTCTTCTAATTGAAAACGCAAATTATGGCTTATGGGATCGGATGATTGACATCCGCTGACGGTACGCTCTCCCCGACATAGCTACTGTCAATACCAAGTCTCTGGAGCCAAAACGCCAACACCGGTCGGAAAAGCTGCGCAGGATATGAAACCTCGACGTTACACGATCAAGGAAGTAGGTAATTATCAGCCTGGAGGAAATCAGCGTGTCAACGCTGGCGTGAACAGTCGGATAACTCTGCTAAGCTTGGAGTGGACTTGGCTATGTGCTTTCCGCACAAGCTTTTGATTACGTCCCGGTCATGTTTGCCTATATCAGTGTAACATTCAAAAGATACTGTTGCCACGACGACGTGAAAAAGTCTTTGCTAGAGAAGATTTGCAAAGGCTGCTGCTCATACTTACGACACATCAAAAGTTTTAGATAGAAAGGCTACAAGCTATCAAATGCGCTGAATTTCGTGATGACCATCACATATAAAAATGATTCGACGCCTATCGCTTGATAGAACTCTGAATAGACCTCCTTACACCCTCTCTTCTCTACAAGTCCCGTCCTTTCATCGCCGAGACCCACCCACTCCCTCCAATCTCTTCCCTAATACCTGCCCCACCCAACCTTTCACATTATACCTCGAACCCAATCTCCTAAATCTCATTCCCTCATAGACCCTTACCAAAGCCCCGTTCGCCACGTCGCCATCAAAACAATCTACTCTCAATAGCCCAACACCACTCTCCCTCGCTTCTTGCTCACACTTTTCCACCAATGTCTTCCCAACGCCTTTAGCCCTGGGATCGCTCCGGGATGCTATGAGAAACCAAAGATATAGCTCTGGCTCCTCAGCCGCCGGAATGAACTCCGGATGCGATCGCTCCGAAGAGTAAGCCACGAGGCCCAAGATCTTGTTGTCTGAATGGCTGGTGGCGACGAGGAATTCACATTGCTGTATGGTTCAATATACAAAATTCTCAGCTGAACGAGCTAAGCATATATGATCGAAACCTGCCCTTTGAGACCGATTCACAGATATGACTAAGCCCGCAATTCCCCGGAAAGTATAATCGAATTGCACCAACCTCAATAATCCTCTTCATTTTCGCGATAGTTTTCTCATCATCTTGCAGAGGCTCGGAGCCCCACTGAGCGGAAAGCCCCTTTGAAGTAAGCCAGGCAATAGACTCGTCGAAAAGGGAGAGGCAGGTTGAGAGGAGGATTGGGGATGTGGAAGGGAGAGCGGAGATGGTGTAGGGTGGCGTGGATGCCGAGATGGGATTCATCACGTATCTCGGCTTTGGGCTGAGGTCGGAATGGGTGGGGTAGGTGATAGTAACAGAGGTACCTTAGAGCAGGTACAGGGTTGTACCCTTATCTGACGTATTGGGACTAGCCCAAGGGGCTGTTTAGAAACAACCTAAACTCGCGTAAATTTTAACGCCTGCCATCACATCGTTGCACAAGCACCAACAGTCTCGACGATGCGGCTGAGTATCAGAGCGCCTCTGAATATCAGATTCAAACTTCTCTGCTGCCGAGACTTTGCGTGTTGATTGCTGCTCAAACACAGGCAAGAAGCTTCGAGAATGCATTCCTACTCGTTCTAGTCATATATGTCATGTTCTGCAACGCTCGATCTCTCTTGCTGAATTGTTACATCCTGAAAGGGATCTGCAGACTTCAATACATACCGCGCAGTTGCTTCACGTGTACAGGCACATTCAGGTTCAGTGTCCGGCTGTTGCACAGCCGTCGAGCGCGGAAGTGGCAGCAGTCATATGTCGCTATCAATGATGCCGTCGGAGATAGCGACAAATATTTTTTGCCAGCTCCCATGCTTTGCTGATGTATTTGCCCTCTCCACAGTATGCCATCGACTCAGGCGTCTTTGGTTGAAGAACGTGACTCCCATCTACAACGAGATGGCGCCGAGAAACATCCCCTGCGAAGGTGCGGCGCGTCGCTTCCTTGTCGATCAAGACGGACCGGACTTGGAGTCTCCCATTTCTGCCAAAGATGTCGTCCGTATGCTTCGGAATGCGGACGTGGTCGAGAACGCCATTCTTCAATTCGAACGAGAAATCGTGAGTCGGGTGAGAAGTAAGTGGAGATTGCTTCACATTTGGTCCGTTGAACGGGCAGAGTTGACATTTAAATGCAATAGTGATGGGCTGCACAGCCAGAGAATATTATGGTATGCCCAACCGTCCTCCGACGTTGACTCGCACCGAGCGCCCACGCTTCATCCGTACCTACTACTCAATCTGGGGTCTGATGAGACTTGATGCTTCGGAATGGGAGTCCAGACTCCAAGCAATGACATCTCAAGAGCTGTACTATTCCTGGGAGATGTCAAGATTAACGCAAAGCATTGGAAGGGAAGAAGATGTTCCCCTGCGGAATGATCCAGACGCGCCTCCTGACTCCTTTCAAGCCATCAATTTCGGCGTGTCTGATAAGCGTGATGCTCTTCAGTACAAAATACGGGACCAGATCTATTGCATCTCGCAGCACTTCTACCAACAAGACGCTTACGATCCCTTGAGTTGTGCGAAGGATGAAGGTTTTTACTGGTGGGTCGTCATGTGGGATCACTGGCAGCTATCTCTCAAGGATATAGTATGCCATGAATCTAGAAGCTTGATTCGATTGAGTCCAGCAGTCATAAAGCAACATCTATGGAATGATGGCCTGTTTGAATGAGTATAACGCCGCGAGATTCGGTCGGAAGTCCCACTGGAGATTGGATCGTAAGAATTCGTGATTGGTTTCGTTTAAGAATGTAGGGAATGATGACATGGATGAATGAGTATGATAGATACCACGAGGTGTGATGATACTATTGCGCTGAAGTTGGGATGGCAAGGGATCGTGATTGGCTCCGGATGGGAAAATAGGGGAAGCATAGATTGCGAAAAGCCATTAAGCTTGGACGACGCTGATGCAGTCTGAGAGCTCTCGGACAAGCGGAACACGATGGACCTCTCTTCCTACTGGTCACCAAGTCTTCAATCTAGCTTATGCCATCTCAGTACAGACGATCCAAATATTGAAACCAACACTTTGCCTCCTCGAATGCAAAGAGCGGTGGCACTAGATATATGAACAAATAGGAGTGGAGGGCAGCGGAGAGACCGGTAAATAGCCAATGACATTTTCAACTCCAATTTGCTCTAGAAACACTTACTCCGCCACTTGCTACCTATGCACAAGTAAAGACTCACGACATGCCGTACTAGGACTTGCAGAGTACAATACCGTCACAAGAGCCCCTCTCGCCTATCTCGCGATGATGCAAGAACATCCCCTTTCTCGAAACACAGCCGCCGTTCCCTCTTCATCATAGCTACGCTGTTCCAGATCTCGTGTCCTAGACAGAAAAGATAAGACAGTTATACATCCAGACACCGAATCCAGTAAAGTCCTTCCACTCTTGCGTTGGATGAGAAAATCTCGCGGTGGGCGGTAGGTAGTGGCGTTTCTGATTTCGCTGATAAAGCAAGCAATGATGTGTGTTGTAAGAGCTAAAGATGAAGTAGGATGGAAGTCTTGTAAGAGGGATGATTGATAATCTATGTGGAATGAAGGAGATATTTCGCTGGCGAAGGGATGACAGGGTTTGAGTTGTAGACGAGGTTGAGGAGCGTTGTAAAGCCGAGGCGGAAATTACCGCTTGTGTTTGATGATGGAATATGTTGGGCCATCATCTACAACCTGCAGCAAGGGCTGAGGAATGTGGTATATATTAGCGCAACTATGCAAATTTGATGCGAGAAAAATGATACAAGATCAAAATCTTGACCTGTTAGGCTTAGACGACAGCTTTTGCACTGCAGATATCGAAGTCATTGGGAATGAAAACTTACTGCATAATATAATGCGAAGTTCTCTGCATTCAGCAATGAATCCGCCGCATTGACATTCACAGCTTTCCATCGGCAAGTACACTTCTTTTTTGCCATCCCCAGGCACATGAAATCCCGAAGCCCCGTGCATATGTGCAAGTTCATGCACAAGGGCCGATTGCTGACAAAGTCAGCGTGTCGTCGTTAGGCGTCAGCGCATTCCGTCTTAATCGAGGACAATCAGTGGAATCTGGCTCTTTCTTGTTCTAACATAGGAATATGTATTCAGAAGTTGTAGATGGCGTCTATTCATCGACTGGGCTCACACTACGTATTGAGCCAACTGTCGAGTGCTGCACTTTTACCTGCATTGACGCAGACGAATGTGGGGGACTTTGGGATTTTGAAGTCGATGCTGCGGCCAGTACCTGGCGAGACATAAATAGGAGCGCCATTTGCTATATTCTGGAACAGTCTAGTCACATTGACTATGTTGTTGCTTTTGAACAAGGCCGAAAATCCATATGGAGAGGAAATGCCAAGTGCAGCGTCTGCGATCACTTTTTGGATGTTTTCCCAGATGTGAGGTAAGTATGCTTGGATTTTCTCGGCTTGATTGTCTCGGTCGCAGAATTCGATCTGGTAATTGTCACTGCTAACGTGTTCAGCACTCTGAGCGAGTGTTGTTGTTATGAAGGCTGTGAGTTGTCAGTATGGACGCGGACAGAGGGTTTTGGAGCACTCCTAATGCCGAAGAGCGGATGAGACAGTTTTCTGCATGAAGCGTGAGTGAAAGAGCATGAGAGATCTGATACTGCGATATTCTGCACTTATCAATGATGCAAGACGTTGAATGCGACTTCCCACTCCCCTGAACTTCACAAATGAATGCCGAAAACGGGATGTTGATGTTCAAGAAGATTCTCGGATCAGGAAATCCGTTGGAATCTGCAGACTCTTTCATCTCGCAGCTTCCGAGCAGTCCTTATTGAGGTAGAATATTTCTATTGTAGTCGGCTAATAGCTTTGCCGGAAATAGAACTGCATTCTTGACATCACCAGTCGCAATGTCTATACTGAGAGCGTCATTATCCTCGCGAACGTGCAGTAGTCCTAGCTAATCACTCAAATCAGGTGTCATCTGCATAACTGAACTAGAGCTATTGATGGCCGATTTGGCGTTCGTCTTAGGAGGCTCATCTACAAATTCTCGCAGTTCTATGTTACATTAGCAACGTGGCCTAGTAAGAGCTTCCTATGCGTACCTACCTATGACTTTCTGAGATGGCGCTAAGCCTCCAGTACCGCTATAATTCTCAGAGACGTCCACGATAACACCACCGAACTCTGGATCTAGGATTGTGTAGTTCTGTCCATGTTGGTAAGCGCTGTCGCCGTTCGATGGTGCCTATGGGACAACATCAGAACACGTCTCGTTCTTGACAGACCACGATAGGTAAACATGATTACTGCTTGTGCTTTTGCAATGGGTTTCTTTTGGTATAAGGATTTTCCTCCCTGGATCAGTAACAGTAGGTGTAAATGTGAAATTATACGCTGAGCTCTCCGAGGATTGCCCGTCACGGCCGTGCGGGACTTTCACTTGATTAGTGTACGGCCATGAGACAACTCAAACTATCAGTTCTTACGTTCACATTCTGTATCGAAGTGAATTTCGAATTGCCGGAAGAGGAGTCTGAATTGGAAAATTGAGGATTGGATACTTTAGAGCCAGAGGGGTTCGGGTTTTGGATTTTCGCATTCGCTGCAGCTCGTATTTTGGGCCTGTAAGGGGTAGAAGATGGTTCGAAGGTTGTTTTAATTGTCTGCAAAGTCTTGTTTTCGCCACCTGGCAAGAATATACCTTGCCGGACCAGTCTTTCAAACGAAGAATATGTTAAAGGACTCTATATGCAATGAAAGAATGGCTTCTTACTTATTGACAGTTTGCCGTATTTTCCCTCTAATCTCAGGACGTATTTCAATCAATTTCGTCTTAAATAATTTCTTCTTAATAAGCTGGTCATCACGGCTGAGGCCGATTTTGTGGTAATTTTCTATAACCCAAGCTTCTATCTCTCAGGTAGATGCCATGTTCTGTTTGATTGTCGTTCAGATAACAAAGCCTTGATTGTTGCGACCATATGTCGATAATTAGAAATCGAGGTAATAAGTTGACGTTTAGTTTGAACGTGTGGAAACATTGCTACGTCTATGCGGTTTTATGAAACGATACGGAGAGTTGACGAAGGGTTTGTTCTCTTAGAAACTGCATAAGTTTTTTTTGGTAAGAGTAACAAATCGTTTGAAGCTGAAGAGTCACTATCTTAGAGAGATTCGATGTTGACAAAATTTTTATGTTGAGCGCTCGTGTATTCTAGCTTTTCTGTTGCGAGTCACCTGATATCTATGATATCATATTCAAGAAAATCTACCAAGATACGCTTGAAAGCCTTCCAGATGGAAAAAGGATATCTGCATAATATAGGTTCGCTGCTTCAAGACGGTTTAGGAACTCGATAGGGTTCGGCCAGTCCCGCTCCGGATCCGATTTCCTGCCGGGTCTAATTGAAAGCTAAAGTGAACGGCCTAAAACCACCTGCTCCTGCTTCATTTGTTTCGTCTTAATTCTGTCAGACGAATGGGTCTTAGACGATTGACATTACTATTTTCGTCATCTATCCTCCTGCTTATTCCCATCTGTGATAACACTGTACATACAGCTATGCTTGAAGTCGATTAATTGCACCTTACAATGCAAACGCCAGCATTCCAACAGCAACTGCCAAGATACTCATGGCGCCCATGATCCAATAGCCACCCTTGATTATCTGGCCTCCTCCCGTAAATCTAGCCGTACTATTACTGCCCGCACTTTCCGGTCCGGTACTCGTAGTACTTTCCGGCGCGCCATCAAAAGCCGACATTATGAGACTTCCGAGGCCAGTCTCCAACGCGGCAGGTGTTAATGGCATTATTGTTGATCCAATCTCTAAGCCAGATGGGCCTAGAGAGATTACCGTCCCTGAGATAGTGATTGCTGAGCCACCGGGGTGCAGCGTAGTGGAGCCAACAACGGCTTCCGTAGGGTTTGCTGTGATTGTTTCGCCTACAACTGTGAATAACGATGACGAAAGTGCTGTAATACCTATTTGGAAGGTTGAAGATCCAATCTGAAGTCCAGATGGACCCATAGACACGACCGTTCCAGATATCGTTAACGGCGGATCTCCTGGGTGAAGGGTAGTGCCAGATCCAACGATAACCTCGCCAGGATATGCCGTTATGACCTGACCGGCCACAGTCCAAAGCGACTGAGGCACTTTTTCAAATAGTGGATAAGTTGTTGAGCCGACACGAAGACCTGAGGGGCCGTACGACATTACGGCACCAGAGATCGTAACCGCTGCTCCTCCAACCGGTAGAGTAACTAAACCAAGGACAGCTTTGGAGGGATCTATGGCCAATACTTCACCACCTATGGTAAAGACAGATGGACGCGCTATAGTTTTAGGCATTGCAGCAACATTTCCATCAATCATCACACCGCCGCCGCCTGAAAGCACAGAAAACGTACTTCCAGCAAAGGTTACGGCTGGGCCGCCTGCGCTGAGTGTGGTCGAGCCGAGTTTGACGGCTCTATTATTACCCGGTACTGCTTCGAGTGGTGGAGCAGTAGCCTCTGAATATGGTACAATGGCATGATCCAAAAACGCGTACGTGCTACTGCCGATGACAAATTGACTGGATCCAACTGACAAAGGAGTGCCAGATACAACATTTCTGTAGCCCGCGCTGAGAATGATGCCGCCGACCTCTATGTTGGAAATGTTGGAAACAGGGAACGGTACTGTTACCCCTGTGGTTAGTAATTTCCGCATTGATCCGGCGCTAGTGGATGGGTATTTACCCTTCGCCCACTTCTTTCCTTCCTTCTTCATCCCGTATGCTCTACCTACTACATAGTTCAGTCAAATATATCTATCCCTTTGCCCGTTAATTGTACGGCCCACCCAGCTAAACCTATAATGGTAGAAGCTTAACCTTTATGAGTACGGAAACTAGTGTTTAAAGCATTGAGCCCGACTCACCGAGCCAGTCAGAAGAAGGCTGTAACCCCTCCTCTACCTTCAACCTTCGTAAAACAATGTTCTGTGCTTACTAACTATCCGAACACCCTTACTAATGGTGGTGATTGTATGCTATATTTAGGGTGGGCCGTACAATTAACGGGCAAAGGGATATGCCTTTCTACCCTCGTGTCCTCGTATTTCAAGACTCTAAACCACCTCTCGGAGCTGCTTGAAGAGACTGGCCGGCATACATTGGAAGTGCCGTGGCTGCCATCAAAGGAGGAAAATCGAAAGTACTGGTGCCAACGACGGCCTGCTTTGATCCAACGGATATCCCTTGCCCTGAAATTACCGTTTGGGACCCCGGGGCTATGGTTATGCCATCTACTGCGACGCCGCCGTTGTTTGGTAGGATAGACATCGGCAGACCCGCGACTGTAGCGAACTTGGAGACGTCATTTGAAGTTGCTACAACATTGCCTGGACTTTCAGGGCCTTGGCTTGGAGCATGTGCTGGATCTGGGGCAACGATTGTAGACTCTGGGTGGCCGGGAACTAGTGCTGGGGCTGGTACAGGAACAGCTAGCTGACCGCCATCAGTTTGAGACTCAGCACTTGTGATCTGCGGATCTGCTGGGACAGGAGCTATGCTTTTTGCCCCACCTAAATTGTTCGAACTGCTTGGTTCGTCGTTCGGATTACCCTGGCTGTTCCATACAGCGTTCTTACCCGACGTTGTAGAAGACCGAGGGGTTTGAGGCCCTGAACTTGCAGTACTTTGCCCGATTGCTGGTGGATCCTGGTTCTGTCCTATACTCTCGAGTGTAGTGGTTTTACCCGAACTCGAAACGGGAGTGGGACTAACAAACGGAAAGGTGGCCACGGTTCCTGGCTCGGCCGAAACCATACTGCTTGGAAGTGATATGGTGGTTGTTGGGTCAAGCGCTGCCACCGGACTGAGTGCTCGGGGCGGGTCGAAAGCACCATAAACATCGTTCCCCCTACATCCGGACCACTGAGGATCCACAGAGGAAAAATCGCCCGGAACGACCAGCGAAGGGTTACCATGTAAATCGGTCCCGTTTGGACCTCCTATGGCGAGAGAGGCCCCATTAACGCAGTCAGCGCGAGTCTCATATACCCAATTCTGTATAGTAGTTGCAAAGTCCTGGGGATTAAGTATGCCTCTCGCACCAACTCCGTGGTAACAATGTCCTGCGAGTTTGTGAGCCTACCCAGTGTCTACGATTGCCAAGAAAGAAGCAGGGTTACCTGTTGTTAGGTAGCCTGGGGGATAGGCCTGGGTGAGAGTGGCGTACGATGCCAATTCCGGCCTACCTCCGTCGCCGACGTTCCCTATACAAGACCTCGAACCGCCTCCTGCAAAAATGGAATGATAGATCACATAGATAGACGGCGATGTACTTTAAAAAACGTTGGTAAGTGTCGAAGGAGCCTACGGAAAACCGAACTCACAAGATGTAGCTATCAGAGCTAAGAGTCGAGGGTGCGAGGACGGTAAGATTAGCTGGTTGAGATTCCCAATAGAGTACCTGACAGCTATCGGCGAATATATAACAGGGTTCTAAAGTCTCACAGCACTCGTTCGGAGCAACGTAAGTAGAATTTGCAACATTGGTCCGATTGAAGGCGGTTGCATGGCTAAGGCAGGATGAGGTAATGTTGTTATTACTGATATGCATTGAAGTAGCACTGCTATATTGTGCTATCCAGAAAGCGTATCAGCGATCCCGTCATTAATCGGAGAAAGGCTCTCTATATGCGTAAGGACAATGTTCATGGCCCCAAGTTTATGTATCTAAATTAATTGCTTTCCCTCAAATGTATAAATGAAGACAATACATACCAACAGCAACATTGAGGTACAATAGGATTGTGGAGCGCAGGACTGAATATCGGAGGACGCGATGAGTACTCATGGTAACTCTTCGCCTCCTACACCTTAGCGCAGGACTACCGAATCTTTGTTGGATATTAATGTCGAAAGGTCAGGGAGTTCTAGGACTTTTATCATTCGACCTTGCTATTCACTGCCACCTCTAGCATGTCTTCAAATTTGATTGCTTCGCTTGTACAACCCGAGCTGCAAGGACTTGCGGCTGAAGAAGATCTTCCACTTAACCTTCCCTATTCGGAGAGAGCCCCGTTGGGCACTGTTATCCACTGAGGAAGCAGCATGGCCTGATCAAGATGCTTGCTACCTTATGATTGGATATCGGTGCCGGCACGAATTCTCCCAGTTGCGCAAGTCAGCTCTAAGAATCTATTTGTGTTTACCAACAGTTTCTCGAATGCCACGAGAAGTAGCGAAGTTATCTATCTGAAATGCGTGTTTAAAGAGATTTTGTTCTGTGTTCTTCTAGGCTGAAGAGCATAAAGAAGTATCTAGCATTGGAGCGAATAATTGATGGTTTCTCTCTCGAATCCTCGTCGTCAAAGCAAGACCAACCATCAATTGGAACAAGAGGAGAATTTTCCAACATCATGATGTCAAAACACAGAACTGTGAGATCAAAATCAGAAAACGCAAGCTGTATCATGCTCGACATTCTCTAGGAGGGATTGCAGTAGTCAGTGTCACGAAAGTAAACAGTGAGTATATATCGCTTCAAGTCGAGGCCTGTTGAAACTACAACAAGCTTAACGCCGTGGGCGGCGATATATGTCTGCCTTGGGTGGGGGGGGGAAGTATATAGAAAGCTCCAGCGTTTGAGACACTCAATTGGACAAAGCAAGTTAAATATCTCATGCAACTCAAGGCTTTTATGATAGCGAAGCCACCTGATGGGATAAAGTAGATTAAACGTTGATGGCGTAAACCTAAGAAGCAAACTTAACTGGACCTTCGAATGCCGTAAAGATTTCGACAAAATACTACCTTAAAGGTAGGTACGTCGCACACAGCATCGATCCGATGTGTGGGCCAATGCAGGGTACGTTACTCTGCGCCGGTTGCATGAGAAATTTCGACCGAGATGCGCTAGAAGCCCTATGAAGGCGGAGATTACCATCTCCCCTATTTCCAACAATTGATATCGCAACCCCTTTGCCCATGATATCTGGTGCACTGCCGTGACAAGGTTCTTCAATCGCAAGGTGTTGAAGCAATAGAAGCTGTAGTAGAAGCAATAGTAGAAGCAGAAGAAGCAATCATTCAATCAGAAACATAATACGGAAGTACCTTAGAATAGTTGCAGTGCCATTACACTGCCACCTGCCCGCTAGCCTAGTTGGGGCTAGCGTCAATCGTGGCACAAAACATACGGTAGATAGTACGAGTAGCCTTCTGTTGTAGAAAAGACACCTTTAGACAATTATCAGATCTACACTTCATCATCGTCGGAATTCACTGAGGAAATTGCAGGTGTGCGACTCCGAGACGTTGAAACATATGAAGAACGCACAAAGATAGAGAAATGAAGAGCGTCGCAACGTTTTATTTCGTCTGCTGTCGGTTGGACGAAAATGGCTGAACGAGGCCAATGGATCGTAGATGTGCGGCCATGCACTGTGCCCCTGAGAGAGCTGGATACGATTCGGGCTTCTGTGTCTGTAGTCTCTGGTAGATAAAACTGTGGCCAGCCCGTTGATGACTTGCCACGTTATCAGCTACAGACGAACGGACCACGAGAACGCATGGCTCCTGTTGGAAAGATTTCGATCTGAAGGACGTCACGGAGTTCAGGTTCCAGGGCGCTAAATCTACAAGAGGCGGAAACTATTCCACCATGTTGCAGCAGCTTCTGCTAGACGATTGCTCTTTGAATCATGAGAACTGAACTATACTCTTAGTCAATACAGGCATGCGAGATGAGTAGAACACGAAAGAGATTCCCTTCAACGCCATTCCTCCTTCGCTTGTTTCAGGCGTATCTCAAAGCCAAGACGAGTGCTACGCTGTTGGGTGTCGCTACTGAGACACTTCTTAGGTCGCATTATGACATGCAGTTTCCGCCAGCAGTATGTATATTCTGCCAGAACATCGCTTCATCATGCTTCCCAGAAGTAATCAAGGCACCCACAAGCTTATCAATGATGTGGGTGGTCGCGACCCCCGACCCCCATAAAGTCCATGCACTATTCGCTGCTTGAGTCAACCATGCTATACTGGATTCGGACTCCCCGAGGTTGTCGTATATCTTGGCAATGTCCTCCATCGTATGCACTGCGTATTCGTCATAATATTGAGGCTCAACCAATTCGAGAGTAGAAGGAGGCTGTCCAATAATAGATAGGCACACTTCTAGAGCTTGCTGCCAGTCGTTTCTATCCATCAGAACGTGCTCCAGCTCTCGTGCGGCCATACGCGCCAATATTGACTGGGCGCCAAACAAGCTGATACTGCTTGATAGCAATCTTCGCGCCATGGCACCCGCTCTTTCATACTCCTTGCTGCGCCTGAGCAGTCGGACAAGGGCAATTTGTGCTCTGAACGTCAATGTATAGGACGTGCCTTGTATTGATATAAGAAGATCGATCATGAATGAGAGAGCCCTTTCGGACACTTCTTGAGACCCGCGATCCTTCTGTAATTCATAGCAAAGAACCGTAACAGGATGTGTACTTCCGAAGCTTTGTCCTGCCAAATTGATGAATTCACGAAGCAACGATAGGCGGAGACGAGAGCATAGGGCCGTATTGGCTGGAGACAAGGTGGAGAAGAGTTCCTGAACAAAGGCTAAAGGGTTTTCCGTGAAAGCGCCAGATGACAGGTCTCCAGCATTACGAAGCACGGGGAATGCTCTTTCGAAGCAAGATATCTTTAGAAGATAGATGCCGTACTTTAACTCGTTCCAGAACTGTGCCTGTGGTCCAATAACGATCTGCGATACCTGGTCTGGTTTTCCGTGTTGGCTATCATGGTCGAAACTCCTACGAGCGCAGGATGAATAGACATTCCGCAAGATAGTCTCCAAATTCAGGGATTCGGAATTAACATGAGCGGGCATACGGTCCAACGGAAAACAGGACTTGTAAGCCCGCTCACTGGCCACTAGAGCATGCGCTGTTTGATAATTGCCAGTGCCTGTTGCTAGCTGCTCACCTTCGCTTAGGGAGCGATGTCCATCCGATTGCGGTATTCCAGTATATCCGGCACTTGAAGAATCACTAGTCACTGAATTTTTACAAGTAGTAAGCTCAGCACTTTCTACCCTGTAGTAAAAGTCCCTACCTGTACTGCTGCTGCAAAACCCGTCCGAGTCGCCAGCCTTCGACATTGTTACTCTCATTTCACCAAGCGAGATGCTCATTCGATGCATTTCATTCAGATGTCTCAAAACCTTTCGAAGGTCGTCGCTATTGATGTCCAGATCAGGCGGTGGAGATTGTGTCTGGGCAGCGTGTACAACACGGCCGAGTATCTCGTCCTTCTTCGATCTCTTCAAGTATTTGTGCAATCCCCACTTTTTGAATTGCTCTTCATACATACGCTCGCTAAACAAGACGGTCAGTACAGAGAAGATTGAGGTACGCCTGATATATAATATAGCAATTTTCTTTATCCTCGATCGAGCTATATTCTCCCGCAGCATCACGATTCAAAGGCTAGAACTCACCTAGCCGAAAATTTATGATGGACCTGCATATAATGTTGAACCTTCTTGAGCGTCATATGAGACCACAGCTCCGTGATTATACCGCGGTAATGATCCCAGTCGCCTGGAGATGGATGTGCATTACTCACCATTGTCGAATATTTTGATTCTGAGCTCTATATCATCAAAAAAAAAAGGACGCGCTTAAGAGCTTTCTAGGAAAGGTCAGCATCCTTATAAAGCGTTGTTTAAACATTTGTCAGAGATATGATAGCCTCGTGGTTTAAAAAAATCCTTACAGTTTTCGATCTAGAGTGATGGTTGGTGATAACGCCCGATAAAACAATAGCCTCGTGGTTTCGACGGAAACCTATCAAAGCTATGGATATTCAAAGGTGATTGATAAATAAGTAAATTAAGCATCGGCGCTACTGCAAAAGCCTGATACGTACGTGATCGCCCTGTTTGCCGATGTGACAGCCTCGTGGTTTAATGAAAAATCCTTACAGCTTTCGATTTACAGTGGTGGTTGGGATTTGCAGAGCTTCTGTAATATTGTCATACTTGGTAACGCCCGATAAAACAATAGCCTCGTGGTTTTAAAAAAAATCCTTACAGTTTTCGATCTAGAGTGATGGTTGGGATTTGCAGAGCTTCTGCAATATTGTCTTACTTGATAACGCCCGACAAAAACAATAGCCTCGTGGTTTCGGCGGAAACCTATCAAAGCTATGAATTTTTGAGGGTAATTGATATATAAATAAGTTAGGCATCTGCGCTACTGCAAAAGCCTAACACGTACGTGGTCGCCCTGTTTGACGATGTGGTAGCCTCGTGGTTTTGGAAAAGGGTCAGATTAGTCCATGGAGCCCCTCCGAGGGCCCTTAGTCAAGCAAGGCATATAGGAGTAATCCTTACACTGTCTAGAGACCTGCTCTTGAGGTACTATACTTTCCTAAACGGCACAGTGGTTCTGAAAAACACAATACATAGCACGGCGTTGCGCCTCTCGGCACTGGTTTCGCGATCTAGGCCCTCTTATCCTCTCTGAGGCAATTACCCTGTTGCCAGTAGTGCAGAGTGATACGGGTATAAGAATGTCTTTGCTTCTCTTGTAACTCAAACCACTGGTCCATGTAGTTCACAAGGTTAGCTCCTTAATTTGATCTGTTATTAATACTATAAAAACCATGGATCACCTACCGCCACCAATCGACCACGGAGGACATGACAGGGTCCACTTCTATGCACCCCTCGCCAAGCACGACCCGTATCATCCTCAAGACTTTTTCACCCTTCCAAGTGAATACGGATATGATGACTTCCAAGACTTGCTTGAGTACGGACTCAAGTCAACGATGAAAGAGAGGGATGCCAACGAATTCTTGCAGTCATGGCTTTGGTTTGCTCTCCTCGCTCAAGTACTCGATACCGATATTTGCCCGGCAGATTTTCATCGAAACGATGATACACTAAGCACTAAGGGACTCATTACCTCGATCTCCAATTGGACCATCCGAGAAAAGGCAGCCGCTGGAGACGCAGAGAGATACCGCCATATACAAACCCGCAGTTACGTGAGAGCTTCCATTGCCCTTGACATTGCCCGGCGATTTATTTCCAAGCATTGCTCTCATGAACGCATGGACCGTGACGATCGTTCCCGAATCCAAGATGGGTCTGAGTACCCTGACTCGGGATGTACAGTTGACCAGCACTTAGATACCAAGCTGACCTTGTCGCTCGCAGTTTTAGGCGAGACTCTGCAGCTTGGGCGCCCAGAGATTTCTTCTGGCTTGGATGGCCGTTCACAGTTTTACGATAAACCAAACATCCAGGGAAGAAACTGGGGTTATAGCACATACTGCAGGAAGATGCTGCAAGAGAGTAAATGGTGTCCTTTTGCAATTCGTCGAATGGAGTCCACGTTGATTAGAGTCACCCATGTTTATCTCATGTGCAGAATGAAACCACCGAAGCCAGAAGCTGACCATTCAAAATGTACGATCTGGAGTTGCATTGCGAATAGACCAGTTCACACAGCATTGCATATGGGTGGCTGCAATGGTGTGAACTGCAAAACAGATAAAATTGATGAAGCGCAAATGGTGGAATGGATCAGCCAAGGCAAGACACCTCTTGTTACCTTGACAGATGCAAGAGGAATGGAGCATTCCGCGCACGATTTGAACAAGGAGAAGGTGGTTGCATTTGTTGCGCTAACCCATCGCTGGGAAGATGGTATAGTCGACAGCGGGAAAGACGCCCGGAATAAGAACGATCGCTCTATGCATAGGTGTCAACTCGAAAAGTTCCAAGGGACTTGCAATCGGCTCCTCAAAGACAAGAAGAACTCAGACGGTGTACAAGAGATCTATCTTTGGATCGATGTTCTTTGCCTCCCTCGCGAGGCATCTGTCAGGAGCAGTGCCATCAATCAGATGAAAAACATCTATTCCAAAGCAAGGACAGTCCTAGTCTGGGATAGAAATCTGATACAGACTCGAAAAACTGGTTCCGCCATCGAAATGAACATGAGAATAAGGATTTGCGGCTGGGCGCAGCGGCTGTGGACATTGCAAGAAGTTGTCCTGGCAAATGACCTACATGTTCAGTTTGAAGATGATACTGTTAGTGTCAAAGAATTACAGGAGGCAAGAGATGAAGCAAGGAATGACATCGATCATCCATTTCATCATGTCTGGAAAGCCGGACACCCGTTCAGCTCATCTGTCTGGAAGCTCCGCCAACCCGAAGAAGATTACCGAGTACAGCGAGCATGGGAAGCAGTACAATTTCGCCTAGTCACGGAGCCCGAGGACGAAACCATAGTCCTTGCCAATGTTCTGAAACTCAATGTGAAACAGCTCGAAGAAATTAGTGATCCTCTCGAGGAACCCGATGTGGTTGCCGCGAAGAGAATGGTGGAGTTTCTCGATATGCTTGACAAACAACCGGGTTTAGGTATTCCGTCCGGAATTATTTTTCTACCTCCCCCGAAGCTCAGAGTTAAGGGATATCGATGGGCGCCTGAAACCTGGTTGACCAAACAAGCCCATTCATATCCCCTGATGCGGCCGTTGCGTCGAGCGGGCTCCATGATGAAACAAGGCTTTCTTGTGGAATTTCCAGGGCTCATTCTCCACTGTCCCCGCGCATCGCTTGAAAAGGAGAAGTTCTGGATACCGGTGCATCAGAGTCTGCACAAATGGTACAAGGTGGTGGCAGACAGGGGAGGCAAAGGTCGAGACTTCAAAGACTTTTGGGAGAATCGTGTCTGCAGATACAACGAGCCGTCGATCATCATGTCCACCTTCAATCCCAGGGAAAGATGGGAAATTGGTATATTGGTGCAGACGAAGGGCTTGCTCACAAGAGGGGAGGTGCGTTGGGTACGGCCTTTGTGTAGGGTTTGGGTTCGTCTTGAAACCAACACGAATATCGTTCGAAAACTCGGAAACATGTTCCGGGAGAGGGAGGATGCGATGATGTTCGGAGAGAGATTGACATCACAGAAATGGTGTATTGATGATTAATTGAAACATACGAGACACCCAGTCTGCCTCCAGCTTCCCTTGATATCACTTGTCGTCGGCTTCTTAGTTCTATTTAGATCTTCTAGTTAGCACCATTTTTACAGCTCGCGAGTTATCAACAATTACACTTTTCTCACGTCTCGGCTCGTAGCAGCCGGACATTTACAAAACAGAGGCATCGAAACCAACTTTGTTGCGATGATCTATTATTCCTTTGTTTGTAACCGGCTGGTCCGCGCTGAGCAGGGTTTGATCTATAGGGGATTAGCGTTTTCGATCGGGAAAGAGAGCAGGGCCGCTTTAGAGGGAGCACCGAGGGAGCAGCCGAGAGAAGGTTATTGATGACACTAAGCCCTATCGAGCCCCTGCTAACCTCCTCGGGCTAGCCTACATGGACTTTCCGGCGATACGAGAAGTACCTTACTTCCTGCCTTTGAGCTACCTTACCTTAGACAGTGATGGGTTTTGCTCTCGCTTTTCCAGTTGTAAAAGGAAGCGAGGGAACGCCCTCTGTTCCCAAGAGGTAGCAATAAGGTTCTTCAATTCATTGTTAACTGGAGACATTTAACTACAACGTGACTAGATACCTTAGAGTACCGTACTTTAATAGAATAACAGGAAACACGCGGCCCCGAAACCGTGCCGCTGCTAGCTTATCACTCAGCCTTCGCCCCACATCTGGAGTGCTTTAGGCACCAACATCGCAGCTTCCTCGCATCATGTGAGAACGGTGTATAGATTGACTGAAGCAGGTTTCCTCCTGGAGGACTCGCGGGCATGCGCGGCTTCACGAAGGCGGCAGTATCGCTGTCGTCCATATTGGCTCCGGTGTCAGCATTTGTCATCCCAGAATCCGCGCCGCTGAGCGTTGGCGGCTCGAAATCCAGCGTCGAGTATCGTGAGTTGCTACCTGATTGCCACGATTGCTCAAGTACGCTAACGAAGGTAGGCCCCGCAGAAGCTCTAGTGAAGTTCAAGACAGAACAGACTCAAGCAAGTGATGATGAACAACCGGTAGGATTAAATGCTGATAACCCTACTTGTTTCACCCGCTCAGACCTACTATAGATACTCTACTTCCAAGTCGACGCCACTGACAAGCCCTGCGGTGAAAGTAATGTACGCTTGAACGGCCAGCAACTTATTTCGAACTGGGATGGCACCGACGCCGCGGGCAGCGGGTACTTGAATGGCATCTTCTCCCTTGGAACCCGTGCTTCTTGGAACATCACCTGTCTTTTCGACACCATACCAGCCGATGGAGCCAATTCTCAAGGCAAGGATGTGGCACAGGTCCTTGCATTCCTCGCCCACAGCACATCCGGAGATGTACCGTGGGGGTTCACGGTGTCCTACAAACAGCTCGACGGCCCAGAAATTATTCGCTTGAGCCCGAAGGTCGTTGATCTGGCGCTTGTCAAAGCTGTTCCTGAAGAATGGCGAGCCAGATCTCGGGATATAGATCAGACGAGTACGATCCCAGAAACAAAGGGAGTCGATGATGAGCTTCCGGACTTCACTCTCCACGGGCGGAAAGGCCTACAGGCACATCTACAAGCAGTCGGTCATTTTATGGAAGAGAAGGTGAATGCCGTCAAGTCCAGTGTGAAGGAGATGGTCAGATCATGTCGCGAACACCTTAAAGCAGTTTGTCCCAACAAGGCCAATAGTAAAGATAGATTGAGCAACTTCTTATCAGGAAGTCATGCCATGGAAAACCGTCCAAACACTGTGGCGGCTGACCATCTTCTGGAAGCACCACGCCAGAACGAAACAAGGTCAACTACGACCCTCGAATCCCCCGAGACCACTTTCAGTGGTTTGCCATCTCCATCTTCACCACCATCACCTTCTCCTTCATTCCCAACCATATCCTACAACGACCGGGTGCATAGTCTGAAGATTCTCGGTCTGGTTCTCGTTCTTGGCTCTCTTTTTGCGTGGGTTATTTTACGCCTCCGGGATCCTCGCGTTCGAGCTGATCATGCGGCTCGTCGAGAAGAACGTCATAACAAATTGTTATACCGGCGTGCGGCGTGGAGCCAAAAGTGGAAGCGGTGGTTTTGCAGCGTCAGGCATCATCATGGCCAAGCGATTGGACCGATTGGCAGCTGGGACGAAAAACGGACACGAGTCATACAGCAGGAAGAGATCCTCGAAGCTGTGATGAAAGAGGACATCCGTGCCCTCCGAAACTCTCGTCGCGTTTTCAATAACATCACCGCCGCGGAAGAGGGGAGAGTCCACTTCATATATGATTCAGATAGTTCTGAGGCAAGGAGAAGTAGAGATACTTTACCTGGATATGAGAGCGATGTGACCCAACCACCAGGCTATGAGACTAACGGAGTCAATTGCGGAAGCCCGACCGCTTCTGGTAGGTTTCGATATAATATGGCTGAAAGCGAGGATACTCCAGACAGCAGCGTCGTATCGACCAGTCCGCGAATTAGCCGTGATGGAAGAGACAGCGATTATGAGAAAGACTTTGAGCCGCTAGCTTTGGATGCAAGGCCGATAGTCTTTAATGGCCTTGTAAAGTGAGGTGGAATTCCTGCAAGGTGTGTGGTATAGGAAGGTTAGACGGATTTGGGTTTTAGGAGGTTTTTGTGTCGCACTGGAGGATTTCGTCAAACATCTCTCCTTTCAAGTCCCTTGATTCTGTTTTTAGAATCTAGTACTCTGCTTTCCTAGCTCGAGTGTAGGATTAATACATACGTGGAATAGGCTCAAAGCCTCGACGAGTAGACCTCACCTTAACTACAATGCAGAGGGCTGATCTCCAGGAGAATTGCGAGCATAGCCATACTCTGCGACCTTGGTCATTCTACTGTGCTTGTTTCATTGAAAGAGCCTTGATGAAGCATCAAACCTGCCCACAGTCATTCCTTCGTTCTACCATAGTGCCAAGTGCTACGCGACCACCCCTGCTGGTCTTGGCAGGCCTGACTAAGTATCCTCTTCCCCAACGACATCCCATCCCCAGAACACCCCAATCCCTTATAAACCCTCCTCATAACCCATATATTCCCTTGATTCTTGTATCACATGATAGAATGCATAATGAAGTATCAGCCCATGTATATTCTTCATCAATGAGCCTGCTGTCCTTGGTGCTAATACCGAGTATGAGGGAAATCGCCCGACGGCGATGGCGAGGACTTCGTTACTCGTCAAGACAGTACAGTACGGAGCCGAGCGTATTCAGAACTGAGAGTGGGGAATTGTGTACTTCGTCGTTTAGGGCGAGGCGTAAAGCATTGGTCTCTGTCCCACACTCGAAGGTCCGCTCATAGGTGGCATTCGCTCCCCTTGCTCTTCCGTTGTCGACTGTTCTCCCATGGGATTTCTTGTAATGGCCATGTTTTTGCTCTGAAGATGTTTCTTGCTTGCTTCCTTGTTAAGGGAAACCCTATTGTTCGTTTGTTGTTGGTGAGAATGTGTGGCGATGAACATAGAATTGGAGAAGGTTGAGCAAGCCCCAGCCTTGTACACCGACTTTGGTTGGTGACTCCACCGATGATCGGTGATGAAAGGCATGGACGAAGCTAAAAGAATCAAAAAGCCCAAAAATATGGCTGCAGAAGGGCTCGAACCGTAGAGCTTCAACAATAGTAAGCCCCTGTTTCAGACTTTGTGAATCATTTAGTCATTTAAATGTTATAATAAGACCTTTTTTTCTCATACAGAGTCTTAACTTGGGGCAAACTCTAGCTTGTTTAGGGTCTCCGGGGGTCCCTCTGTCCAAAGAGTAAAATCACGCCCATTGAGTTGGTCGGGTTTCCTTCAAGCCTAGTGGAAAATACACCTTTCGGTGGCTGCAGACACTGACTGGCGGTAACACCGCTTGTTTCTTTTTTGTTCTCACAGGTTCGACCCCTGGTGAGAGCTGAAAGATGCCACGCATTTGAGTTGCAGCTTTCACTACACAATCTACTGTACATCACATATCCCTTCTCCCATCACTGAAATAAGTAAAATTTCAATTTTTGCGATCTAAATTGCTTAACGAACCATCGCGATCGTAATTGTAATTGGTGGTACTTGTGGCTGAAAAGTTGATGCTGGGCAATAACGTCGTCTTCCTAGTGTTAGTCGTTGATTGACGACCGCACATCAGTTACTGGCTACATTAATGGTCAATGATAAAGCCAACGTTGGGAAACAATGGTCATCTTTTTAGTGTTGGTCATACATTTCGATGAAAGCATCGAAGGAGCTGAAATTCAAAAGGTAAAAAAAGGAGGTTGTAGCAGGGTTTGAACTTGGAAGCAAAAGATACGTATGCTATGGAGGAATAATCCAACCGTACCACCGATATTCTTTAGGGCTGTTTCCTGAGTTTTACCCAGCCCGAGAGACGACGTCCCATTATGGACAATCATGGAGATCACTCCACCACTAGACCACCTAGGCATGTTCTCCTAACAACAATGTAAGCAATTCAATATTTATACCCCAATAATTTTCAGAAGTACTGATTATAGCAACAGTTTATTCGTGCATATACAGGAAATATCACCACAACATAGGATTGATGTTTACTATTTCTTCCAGTCTTCCACAACACCTCCTACGCCACACGCATATTGAAACTCCATACTGTGGTGTGCCATCGGCTGGTCGCGATTGTTTATACTCTTTAACTAGTTTCTTACGTATCTTGCCTTCTACTATCAACATGCCTAAAGTCCCTACATCCTGTGGTCTCAAGTCCTTGCTAAAGCAGAGCAAATGCAACCGCAATCGAAAGGAGAAGAAGTACACCGAGCTCTCCGAAGCAGGTACGATACTTTCTTTTATATTGAAACACAAATAGACAGACTAACTCCGCTTACACACACAGGCTTAGTCATGACCCAGCAAGCGTTCATTAACAAAGAGCACTCCATCGCCAAAACTCGCCGCCGCTGGCTCCACGCTCGATGGGAAGCAAAGAAAATAAGCAATGGGGCGCGACTTGAGCTTGTGCGCGTTATCGACTGTAAATTTGTGCCGGTGAAGCCGGCCATCGATGGGTTGCACAATGAGGCGAAAGCGATGCTGGCCGAATTGGAGACCAAAGAAGGTTTCTCTTTGGAAGTCAGCCAGAGAGCTCGGCAGGGAACCTTCACTATGGCTGGATATGAGCTGGAGGCGAGTGGTATGTGGAGTAAGGCGTCGAACGAACTGGAGGCGACTGAGGGAGAGGGGAAGGTGGAGGTGGAGGTCGAGGACGAGGACGAAGAAGAGGAAGAGGAAGAGGAAGAGCATGTGGACAGGAAGAACATGGTGGAGCGAGAGGAATTGGAGGAAGATGCAGAAGGGCCGGTACCGATAACACCACGTCAGGAAATCGAAGAGCTTGACAATATCGAATAGAAGCTGGCGCATGCTATTGTAAGGAACGAACCAACTACGAAGCCGCTAATTTGATCCATCCAGACAATCCTTTCATCATTGAAGAATATTAATTAGCTGCACGAGCATGTTGTGAAATGGATATTGCGTACATCAATTCTCTCAAGATTTAGGCTCTGGTTCCCATTCCGATAGTGCCACAAGAGATGCGACGCAGCCAGCTGGTCGTCAAGGCTCTACCTGCAAGGTTATCAAGACCCGACACCAACGAAAATGACGAACAGTGTCCATCGCCCATCGGAAATATCCCCATCGCGAACAATAGCGTGGCAACTTCTGCATATCACGAGCAACTCTGAGAGCGATATGTCAAGGAGTGTCTGTAGCGGTCATAGCTCATAGCCGGTTTTTGCGAGAAGGACGGCATAAGCGCCCACAGCTTTTTGGACTACCCGAGTATCCGGGGGCATTACCGATATCATAAGTTCATCAGAGCGCTTGAATATTTAAACCTACTGATAACATGGCTATCCATCTCATGCCGAGCATCATTGCCAATTGCATGAAAAAGCGACTTGGGCGCACGACAAAGAGAAAGGTCTAAATTCTTGTCTTGACTCAACAACGTCCTTTAAGAAGAGCTTTTGTTCATTTTCTTTATCTCAGCACAATCCAATTCTTTCTTCCATCTTTAGATGACCTCGTCCCCTTTTTCACCCCCTCCCCTACCCCAAACCAGCTTTGACACAGTACCTCAACAACTCATTCCTAATCCCCTAATATCAAACAAAATAAAACCCTCCACTCAATCCACACCATCATGTGCCAATTCACCGACACACACTACTCCTGCGGCTGCCTCGAAAGCCGCACCCGGACCTACTGCACCGGCCAAACCTGCTCCCCAGAAGAAGAAGACCAGTGCTGGACACTGTCTGAGAACTGCGCCGAGTGTCAGGCTGCCATTGATGATGCTGATGCTGATGCGGAAGCGTTGGATTGGATTGAGGTGGTCGGGGGTGGTGACGCCTGAGGGGGAGAAGAGATTTCAGTAGCGGTGCGGCGAAGACCGGGGGGGGGTTCTTAATGGAAATGAATTGATCATGGCTAATTTGACTGTGTGATGATGTGGTTTTTCTGATGCGGGAGAGGGAATAGTTTGAAGGTTTGAAGGTTTGATTGGTTTATACGTCACGATCTAGCTGTATAGTAGCCAATAAGAGCGTTCCATGATCTAAAATTTCGAGAAGGAAACCATGAGGCAAAAACCTCCTCTCTCTGGATTCTTCTAGCCTTTGCTTGCTTCGCTCTGCTGACATCACGTTCCGTGTCTGCGTTTAAAATCTTCTTCACAGATCTTTTTCTTGACATGCGTTCCTGTCTCTGGAGGAAATCCTCCTAGAGCGATGAATGTTTGATTGTTCGAATTTTGACTTCGTTTATTGCCGTCTGCTTAACGTCGACGTATCGCTGTTCTCTGTTTCGTTCGTTCGAATCAAATGTCATATCATCATGTAGAAAGGCGAAGCCCCTGCTTCCGCCGATGTCACACGCTGAGCTTGGAATATCACAGCGCTGTCGAGTCGATGAGCGAGATCGCGGACTGTGATTCTTTTATTGTACAATGACTCTTAATATGAAACTCTGCTTGATTCAATTTTCTCGCAACGTCGAAACAGACGAATTACTTTTACATCAGATGAACAAGGCCTGGTGCTTTCGTATTTCACTCAATAGATCTCGTCTCTGTGATGTATATTCGTGTCGTCGTACGCGTTCGTCGCGGTATTGATCTCAGATGATCATCCTGACACGTGTGTAGATCTCACTCTTGCTTAATCTTTGGATTAGATAGAATCCTCGCTCTGTTCTGTCTACGTTGACTCTCGACTGTTTCGTTTAGCGATCTCACCATCGCACGCGTTGTCACGCAGTCAACTGATCCTCATCGCTTCGAAGGGGTGAAATCGTTCAGCTCTCCTGTAACTAGACAGAAGGTTTGTAGCCAGCACTGCGTACAGGAGATTCCATTGCTGGTCAGTTTGGAGGTTATATATTGCTTAAGGAGTCGATAAAAGGGCGAGGTTATTGGCATCAATCTTCTTCGAAGTAGCCTCGACATCTCGATGATGAACAGTGGAATGTATGTATAACTCTTTCATCCATTTCTGTCATTATCTCGTCGTAACATTAAAACATTCGTAGAACTTATGTCTAAAGTCATCGTTATTAAATGATATGAATCTCCCACGGATCGGACCGTAAGCTGCATTGTGCCACCCTCTGAGCCTGAGTCTGAGCTGAAGTGGGGGCAAGGTGCGTAGCCATTGGGGGCATCACGATGTTCTGCTCGCTTTTCGAGAATCTGTGCGCTATAGGCTATTTACCTTGTCCAGCGTTCGTAATGCAGATGCTCGAAAGCATTTGTACTTTTGGTGTGCTGTGATACCTAAGGCTGGTGAGGTATTGGGAGGCGATACGGTTTGGCAATATACGTCGTAGATACCTTTTTCGATTGCGTAGGATACTCAGATCGGACTCGCCTCTTCCTCCGAGATACGCTAAGAATTGATCATATATTGGGTCTGTAGCGTGCTTTTGTCTAAGGTCTTCGAGTCTATTAGTTATTTGCTGTATGCTGTTTAAGGGCTGCTACTCTATGTAGCTCTTCCGGTCCTAATCTTCTACAGCTGGTATGGGTATGGAGGTAAGCCTGGTTGGACTAGAACCCACCAACACGAACAAAAGGCCACTGCAATTCCATCCCATATCACTCCATTCATTTTAACCAGTTAAACCCCCATAACGTATGCGTGATTGTTGAATTGAATGACTTGGCATTAAAGCTGGGGAAGGGAGGTGGGTATGTGAACGAGGGGGTGGTAGCAGTTGTGAGCGGTGGTTGTTGAGAGGCGTGGATTTGACCCTGTAGAGGTATTTCTCGTCTAGATTCTAGATCTATGGTGTACTAATAATTCAAGCGAAACAGATCAAGGCAAAAACACGCAAGTAATATTACTTTATCTAGTGTATCCTCATCTATCCAACCGTAATTACCCCTGGGTATCTCACAAACCACAACCCCCTCCCCCACCCCATCCCCAATACCAAAACCTTCACAAGAAATGATTCGCCCCCTCTTTAACTCTCCTTCTCCACATTCTCTCCCTCTCCCTCCCCTCCCCCTCCAACCTCCTCGCTTTCTTCCGCTCATACACTGCCCTCACCGTCCTCTTCGTCTGCTCCTTGCCCTCCTCGAAATTCGCTCTAGCCAGCGCAACCACCTTATCTATATCCTCGGGCGTGTAGACGAAATTCCACGTCGACATAAAGGGCGTGGTGTTGGGATCTACGCCTTGCACTTTGGCGTTGGGAAGGAAGGGGAAATAGATGAGTGCGATGCCAGCGTCGGGGGAGAGGAGGGCCCAGTCGGTGGAGGGGGAGAGGGGTTTGCTTGGGGTGGGTTCGGAGGAGGGTTTGCGCTCAAGGGTTGTGCCGACCCAGACGTTGCAGTAGCCTAGCTCTGCGTTGTTTTCGTCACGGTGCTTGCCCTTGTTCACCAATTCCTGCGTGCTATTGCCTACTTTCCTCTGCGTCTCCCTCGCTTCGGCAATCTTTACCGCTGCTTCCTGCGCTGTGACTTCTTGAGATGCGTCCAGCTCTTTCCGCGTTTCCTCTTTCGTTGTGTCTTCCTTTGGCCAGCCGGCACCAACGGGCCAGCCTTTGATGCCACGTTGGCGTGTATACCCCTCGGCGACAGAGAGCCAGTTCTCGGTTTTGATATCCGCTGAGGCGTCAAAGACGACAATGAGGTCGATGTCGCGGCCAGCGCGAAGGAGGGGATAGATTGGGAGATTGTTTGACATGCCGCTATCCATCAATGCTAGGTGGTCGACGGAAAACACACTTTTAGGACAGGTGGGAGGAAGCTGGTTTTCGAGGCCGAGAACGAAGTTTGGGACGGCGGCGGGGTCGATTGGGTGGACTTTGATAAGGTCCTCATTCTTATCTTCAATGAGACCGTCAATGCCGCCAAAGCCTGCAAGGGACCTCATGACGGGACGGATCTCTTTGTAGTAGTGTGATAAAGTGGCGCAGAAGGCGGACCCCCAGATGCCCATTAGAAATGGTATACGCAACTCAGGGAGGCCGACACCGTTTTCTTCAGATACGCTGACGCCCTTTTGGAAATGGCGCCCAATGCTCCAGCTTGGAATCCCAGCGTCAAACTCCTCGCACCAAAGCTCATAGGGGGTGAATTCAAACCATTGGAACCAAGCTTCTTGCTTCGCTTTCTCTTTTGTGGCGGAAGAAGCAGCGACGCCTGAGGATTTCTCGTGTTCGGATTCAATTTCTTCAAGGGGAATTTCGTGGCGGACGGCGGTGTAGATGGGGAGGGGTTGCGCGCCTTTAGAGAGGTAGGAGCGTTGATTCGAGAGTTTTAGGTCGTGGGTGTTGACGCCAAGTTCGCCACGGGGAACCAGTAGTCGTGCTGCAAGGAGTATGCCGTATAGATCGACAAGACCATAATCAGCGTTGGGGTCGCCTTTCAGCTTCTCGATGATACCGGAGAGGAGAAATTTATTGGTGGGCGCAGTAGTGAGCAATCTTAACGCTTCAGGTGGGAATGCTATGTGAACGCCGATGCGACTTTTGAGATGTTCCATTAACTTGTCGTGTCTCTGCCCGCCCAATGTCGAGTAGTACAGAGTCTGTAACCAGCAGCTCCCACTCACCCCAGCAGTATAGGTTACGCAATCAAAGAGGCCTGCCTCTTGCGCGCAGAGATACGAAGATGCGCCAGCAACCAAAGCGCGAAGACCACCGCCCGACCCGCACATTGCTATGGTGGGTACATCTCTCGAGTCAATATCATTTTCCGGAATGTCAAGGTATTTCGCAAGCGCTTCAGTAGTATATCTCTTTCTTCGCTTGACGAATTCCTTTTCATCGGCGCATAATCCTTTCCCTATTCGAACCCTGGCAAGAGACGTAATCTCTGGGTTGATATCTGGGTCCTGGGCTTCTTGCCATATCTCGTCACCCAGCGAGCCTGGAACCATTTCCAATTCGCGTTGTAATTTGGCAACATATCCTGGGAGGACTTGAAACCACTCTGGGACGATAAAGTCCGTAATGCTGTCACCTATAGAGGACCATTTGATAGAGGATATCGAGGAGAAGGCCGAATCGCATTTCGACGAGAAAGATGCCCATGCCGTGACATCTTCGTCTTCAATGGGCGGTAGGCCCTCCTTGGCACCAGCTCTTGGAGGTTGACGTTTTGACGTTTCTGGGGTCTGGGATCCAGTCTCCTGGGAAGTGGCATCTTGCTTGGCAACTACTCCACATCTTTCTCCGATGACTACACTCTGACCGCGAGACAACTGGGTTCCACTGTTGCTGTCGCTGCGCTGCGTATTTTGTTTACTGTGGAGGCTGTATAGAATCGGGGAGCTCAGAAGTAGAAAAACAGTTCTTTTGCGCGACGCTAGGGCGAACGCAATGCCCGCCCTCATGACACTTATCCGAACTCTCACTTGTCGTGGACACAAGGACACCTCCCACCGTAACCACCATCGATCACGACGATTAATAACGACATGGATCCAAACGCGATTCAGGAATTTCGTGAGCGATTACGTCAGTTATTAACCGATGTCCCTGGCTACCTTCGTGACAGGGATGTGCCTGCAGCGGAAGCGGGAGCGGAAGTGGGAGCGGGACGGGCACTAACGGCTTTGAGACAAGCCCGTAATCTCTGCCACCTATCGATATTGACGTTTACTCTACTAATAACACCTTGGTGAAAACAGGTCGTCAGAAGATCGCAGACGTAGAGGCATGGCTGCATGCGCAATACCTCTTGTCGCCATGTCTCTTTTTATCTGAAGAACGAGGAGACTTTAACTTCTCGTATTATCCAAAGGCCAGTGCGAAAGAAGGGGAGACAGAAGATAGCAGTGAAGCGAAGTCGACTTACAGCGCCCTGGACCAATCGGAAGATGTAGAGCTATCCTCTTACTCCTCCTCTGCCAACCACATATACCCAGCACCACAAGACTATTTAGGTATCTGGGACCCCGAAGGTGACTTGTATCCCCACTCTTCCGCTTACTCTTCATCTTCCTCGTCATCATCCTCCTCCTCATTTACCGAGGCAAACGAAACAGAAACTGTAAGGGTACATCCTGCCTTTGCGAAGTATCTATACCAATCAGCACAAGACTGTCACGGATTCATTGATCCCGAGGATTTGAGGAACTCTTCCTCTTCCTCATCTACAGGGGCAAAGGACATAGGTACTCCGAAGCCACGAGAGCCCATCTCTAACAAAACAATGTCCAGGGGACGGGATACACAGTTTGCGGAAGAGAGGGCAGAGGTAGAAGTGCTTTTGGCAGAGGCCGCCAAGTCCGAGAACTTGTCCAAGAGGATCAAAGCATCCATGGCAAGACTGGAAAGTGGCGCACATGTTGTAAAGGACGCTATCGGACCAGTTTTCACGAACACTCAGGAATTACAGACTGTGAATCGCAACGTGGACAGCCTCCTGGATGTAGTTGACAAGATACTAGCCTCAAGTGAGGACAAAGGGCGTGAAGAACGGATTGTTCGAGGTGGACCAGGTGCTGTCGGCCTCACCGAGTATCTGGCATCTCTCAGGCGTATTGATCGCACTCTAACTCAAATGTCAACTTCAAACCTTCGTGTCAACCAACAAGCCATTGGCGATTTTAACGAGCTCCTGAGCCAAGGAAACAACATGCTGCAAAGCCTCTTCCGCTCCCTGCTCACCGAAAACATTCAACCTGTTGAGCCTTTGCATTACATCACGAAGCAACTCCCTTTTCCCACAATACCACCAGAAACAGTATCAAAGCTCAAGTCCATTGAAGCCTTCATCTCTTCACCTCCTGCACGTGATGCCTCTTACAATCAACGCGAGTCACCTTCGATTCGTCTATATTGCGAGAACCGTGGCCCTTATCTATCCAGCAGCCTTCAAAATTTGTCCACTGCATCTATCAATACTTCAAAGAAGAAGATTGCCGATGAGATCTATCGTCATGGCACAAGCGGAATTGGTACCTATGCAAGCGGTATCGAGGGCATATTTCTTGCGGAATTCCACAATATCTCCGCTATATTTCCTAATGGGGACTGGGGTATTGCATTCGAAGCAACATGCCGCAAGGCGTTGGCTGAATTTGCGAAGACTTTACGAGAGCTTAACATGCATATCAAAGCAAACCTAACAACAGATTGCTTCCTCGCATATGAGATTGTCGAGGCTGTTACCAACCTGTCTTTTCGACTAGATTCTAAAACAGGCGAGCTGAAGCTCCCCTTTGCAGAGGCTCTAAAGCCTGTTCGCGAAACGGCCAAGTCGTCCCTCTCTGAACTCCTTGATGGCATTCGTCGCCGTATCTCATCAATGGTCGCTCTCCCCCTAGATGGTGCCGCCATTCCCTTTACTACCGAAATTATGACGCGCCTGCAATTCATGACACTTTACCCCCAAGCCCTCAGCTCCATCATGGCCTCCCTCGGCGACGGCAACTGGACCTCACCCGCTTCCGCAGCAAACAGCTCCTCCACATCCCTCCCCTCAGTAAAGTCTTTCGACGTCGGCCCAGACGGCAACCAGCTCCTTGCCCACTACATCCTCGACAACCTAGAAGCCCTCGTGACGAGCCTTGAAACCAAAGCACGCCTAGTCCTAAAATCCAAGGCCGTCCTCGGCGTCTTCCTCGCCAACAGCGTCGCCGTTATCGACCGTATGATCCGCTCCTCCGACCTCGCCCCCGTCCTCAAATCCTCCCCCACGCATTCCTCGAAAATCGACTCCTGGCGCAAAAAGGGCAACCAAGCTTACCTCGACTCCTGGCGCGAACCCTGCTCCGCCCTCATGGACGTCCAGTACACCAACCGCGGCGCGCGTCCCCCCTCTGGCAGCAACGGCATCATCGACTCCGCGGCCGTCGTCAAAGCCCTCGGCAGCAAAGACAAAGACGCCATCAAGGAGAAATTCAAGACCTTCAACACGACTTTCGACGAGCTGAGCGCGAAGCATCGGCAGCTGAATATGGAGAGGGAAGTCCGGAGCCAGTTGGGTCGGGAGGTGCAGGCGATGATTGAACCGTTGTATGCGCGCTTTTGGGATCGGTATCATGAGATTGACAAGGGGAAGTATGTGAAATACGACAAGGGCAGTTTGGCGGCGCAGTTGGCGAGTTTGGGGTGAATGGGGGGGGGTGGCTTCTTGTCCATTTTCCATTCTCCGAGGGAGGGCAGTTCTGTTTCCTTATTACGGCTCGAAAGCGAAGATACCACCCACGCATTTCATTCGTGTAATTACGGAGTGTGGATTGCCACGAAAGAGACATTCCTATGCAGATGACTGCAGTGGGTGAACGTGGCATCCTGAGCTCCTAAATTACGGCTAAAGCATTTCGTATTCTGCAATCACAAGGATTGTTGTCACAACTGACTGATCATGACGAGCTAACGTCTCTGTCCCTTGCACTTACTTCATAGGGAGTTAGACACCCCCCCCCCCCCGTTTTTCACTATCCCAAAAGTGCAGCTTACCCACTCCCACATTTCGAAATCCCCAATATCCCCAATAGCCACCACCTCAAAAACAGAAACCCCCATACCGAATTCCACCTCCCACGTCCCCATCCCCCCTTCCTCAAAAAAAAACCTACTCACCCCAAGCTATATAACCCTTCCCACCCCCTTCATCAGCAGGGGTGCAGAAGCGGTTATGGGAATGACAATCAGACATCATGGAGGATTGCTAAGGGATAGAGCGGGCACTTGTTTCCTTTGGGGGGGCTAAATCAGTGGCGCGAGTTTGGTGGTAGAAGGGTAGGGTAGGGTTGGTTGGGGACGGCAGGGGTGGGGAGGTCGTACTGTAGCATGGACTGACTCTACTACCACTGCAGCATCTTTCTCACGGCCCGGTCAGATTACACCTTTTCCACATGACCACATCTCCACCCGAGGTTTTGCGGGTTGGAAGAGACAAGAGTCGCCACTGGGAGAACATCGATGCTGGAAAGGGTAGATGTATGGTATGTTTCTTCTTTTGTGTGGGAAGGGGCGGTAGGTGTGCTATGCGAGATAACTTGGATGCTTGAATGGTATGCGGGCATTGGGATAGAGCTTGGAGCAAAAGGATTGAAAGCTGTGGATAGGGGTATTTCGTAGTGGGTTTGTAATGGTGGCGTTGGGCTGGTTGAGCTTTTGGTATCGGATAGCGACGATATTAGGTGATAGTGTTTGAGTTTGAAGAGAATCTTTCCTACTCTGGGTAATGCTTCGCAAGTCAATCTGTCCTAGACTGGTGCCCAGCACGGTTAATGTATACTTCTCCTAATCTGCCCCTAGGGCTCTGTAACACCTCCCGTGTGTATCCTGAAGGCGGCCCGAAACTCTTCAGTCCTCTTCCCACTGTGTGGTAAATGCAAGTATAATGGAGGAAGTCTTGATAAGTAGTGTTCTGGAAAATTTTCGTTTTTGAAAAGTCGATGGAGAAGAATAAACCTCCTCCAGTCCGAGGTTCTTACCCTGACGCACTGTATTTCTCACCCCCGACTCGCTGTCTCTCTCCTAAACATTCATAGCCTACTTTATCTAAAGCGGCTTCGCCTGTTCTCTTTCTTCTTGTCGAGTACCATCCAACCTTCTACTTATAGCCAGGTTTCTTCACATCGCGGTTCTTTGCGTCGTGCTCGTATCCCTTTTCATCGGTTCACCCTCCATCTCAGTCCGGCGCGATATCATATTTCCATGGGTCTGGAGATGCGTGATGCACTGCGTCAAGGACCCTTTCCTGGCTTTCAGAATTCTCGCTACATCGTTCGAGCACCGGTCAACCCCTGAGGGTTGACTAAGAAGGATTCCTCGGTCTTTACATCTTCCTTGGTGCTCCTATAGGACATCTACCAAATATTGATCTCTTGACTTGCATGATATCTGCGGGGTCGTTTGATTTCTGCGTATTTTGTTGCAGGCGAGAGGACTTAACAGGCTTTCTAATAAAAGGTCGCTTATGACCAAACTGCGGTTAGAGAAGCCTTCCAAGCGACCTCTCTTCGAAGGGTATATAATTCATTCTGCAGGTCTCTTTACACACCTCATGCACGCGTATCCCTCACGCTGTTCTTTCAAAGTCCAGAGTTATATATCGAAAAATGTTCAAATCAATCCTCCTCCTTCTCAGCCTCTACTTGCGCACAATCTCCGCTCTCACCGTTAATACTACCTCTTCCATCCAGCTGCCCGAAATTATCTGCTTGCCTCGTGGACCCGGACTCGTTCCCTTAAGATACGTTCAGTGCGTGGCTGCGCTGGGTCTGATCCTTCACGAGGCCCGGTATCAACCTGACGAACCTCAAACCTGGTCGCACTCCGCATCCGATCCCTGGGTCTTACGGAGATGGGCGTCAAGGACTTGTATGATCATATTGGTGGCAGAGGTGGGCCGAAGACGAGTTCTCACTACGTTCCATCGCTGTATCGGCCGCACTTGTTACCGAGAGATGTGTGCTTTCGGCAGATCATGCTGGGGGCATAATGTCAATCGGACCGAGAGAGGTTTTTGAAGTTGCGGTTGTGCAAAATAATTTTGTTACGATGGACCGGGGGTTTTAGTCTGCGAAGAGCGTAGGCCAATGCTATTGGAATCGATCTTCTGTCTTCGGCAACCTTTCGCTAGAAAACTAAACGCATGCTCCGCAATCTAATGCTCCGTCACTTGTCTGCGAAGTGTTAGGTATTTAAAAGAACCAATCGTGAATGATAAGAGTTTATTTTTTCTCGGCATTAGATCGAAGAGGAATGAACACCGAAGAGATCTTCGTCATAGAAGATCGTGTGACAGGCGAACCGCACGCTCAAAAGGGAAAGAAACAAGCAGATGTGCTGGCATGCAGCAAACCATACCTTCACTGATTTCTAACCCAAACAAGCGCTGTCCGATGTTCTATTGGTCCATCACTATGTTGGCGTATTTTTCCATTTAGAATTTTCAGATTTGGCTCTTCAGCTCAATCTTGATGGACTTTGGATTCTCATCGATTTCGCACGTCTCTAGTTTCACCTTCTTAATCTAACAAATTCTGCTAGCCTATCTTAGCACTTTTTCTAAGGTATCCACTCTACATATTCCCAACTATCCTCGTCAGGTGACTCCTCTCTTGCATGGTCGTAGTCAGATTCCTCTTCAGAGGACAACTCATTGCTCTCCTCATTATCAGAAGAACCATCTCGTGTATGGGAGAGAACATCTTCCTCTTTTGATGAAGAAGCAAACATCTCGAGATGACTATTGAGTTCTTTAAGTAACCCGTCATGGTTAGGGAGCGGCAGGTCTGGCTTGTTCGGGCGTTGCTCGCCCGCTCTAAGCGTTTGCGCAGCGACTTCAGCTTTCTGATCATACTTCTCTTCATCTGGCTCCTTGGCTGCATTAGTAGCACGTTTTGTCTTCTTAGCGACCGTCGCTTTATCCTTTCCTTGGACAGAGCTTGCAGAGGTTTCCTGTTCATAATCAGTAATCATAGCTCGCACTTGGCTTCGCGGAACTTGCGTCAAAGAGTGTCGTATCTTCTGCTCCAGCATTTGGTTCGTTCTCTAACCTGGCGTCTGTGTATGCTCGCGTTCGCTCAAGGCTTTGCCTCGCCTTCTTTGCCTCTCTCTTCCTTGCTTTGTCCTGCCTCTCTTTTTGATGTTGCTGTGCTGATTTCGCGTACTTAAGCGGCATTTTTTGGTTTTCGGAGGTTGAAAGCGAAAGATACGATCAGGAACGAGAGAGAAATGGATTCGGGAATTGTGAGAGTATCTACAGAAGATGAGCAGGAAAGCTTAGGCGTGCAAGGAGAGTATGCTGTCATCCTTGGGGCACTACTGGTATCAAGTCGAATCATAGGTAGGGAGAAGAACAGCGAGGTCTATTTGTGGTATCCACAGGATGAGCGTTGTTTTGTAACAACACCTCATGCTGCTGTTGTCAAAGGCAAATAAGCGGTGTTGGTCGCAGATGTAGCCTGTCAACGTTTGGCAGTGCTTGTATACATGAAGGTCCATAGGCCATTACAATCCTTGACTCTCAAGCTCTTAGCGGTCGCTGTCTCTCTCCTATCTGTCTTGGCGCGAAATCTCTTCACTTCGGTGCTATCACTCCAAACTGGAAGAGAATTTTAGCGTTGTTATCCTCCATCTCAGTAGCACGATCCCATTCGACCACAACTGAAGAAGATGGTCAACTTTAAGCGGCCTCTAAAGAACAACAACCAAGGTATGAACGACGCAGAGAGTATTGGAGAGTATGTGGAATGACGAGACTGTTTTCGCCTAGTCCTAGCAAAGAGGCACTTATCGACGTCGAATACCGGTGTTACCAGAAAGTCCAAAGATAATAAACATCTCGATGGGTTCCACAAATCTATACTGGGAACGAAGGGATGGGATCGGAACAGCAGGATGAAAGAGGAAAGGCTGATGACGAGGTAGAAGAAAGAAGCCGAAGAAGCCATCGATAAGGACGAAGAAAATAGAGCCAAAGACTCCGAAAGAGGAAGGGAAAGAAATATAGAAGTGGACAATAAGACAGGAACCAAGCAAGACGAGAATGCAAACGTAGGGAAAAATAGCTTGGAAAAATTATGTCGGTACATGGACTGAGTTGTTCGGAAAATCTAGATTAACAGTCGCAGTATATGGAAGGAGGTAGCAGGGACGGGGTGATGGATAATGTACGTTGGGTGGGAGGAAGTCGTTGATGGCAGGCACCGTGGTCCATCATACGGATCTTTCTCAAAGATTCGAAGCATTGTACAAATCTAGATAAGCACTGCGATATGTGATGTTCCAGCTCGGCAATGTCGGTTGGCAATCGTTAGATCGTCATACCTTTGCTGTATGTGTTTGAGGGATGGTTCGCCCTGGTTGGAAAGCTCAATTCAACCCATCAGACCATGAAGTGATCATTTCACCATATGGTGGAAATCTTCGGAGAGGCTGTACAATGGCTTCAACGAGTGGTGGTTTCTTGGGGTGCTCTGAACATGAGCGGGAGTCGTACATATATGTGCAGGATCGATCGAATGGAGGTAGATCATTGATGCAGTAATGCAGTGATGCACGATTACACAATGCAGACGGAAGGAGGTTGTCCTAGATCCGACGTGCATTCATCGTCACATACTGTATGGTTGGTTGTTCGGTACCTGGAAGTGATGGTGTTCCTCGTCGCGACCGTGGCACTACTACGTAGGTAGTCATTCGTTTAGAAAAGCTTTTATACTCCACTGTTCCACCGTTCCATCGTATGATTCGTGTCTCAGGCCACACGTTCCAAATAAGCGAGACCTTTCAGCGAGATTCCTCAATATATTCTGATACGACTCGCAAAGCTGCAAGTTGTGCAATTACGCAGTATTTTAGTATCGGGAATTAGGTTCAGCACTCTTTACGGAGACAGTTTGCATCGTTTTCAGACGTTAGGGGGCCCCGCGTCGCATAGAATAGCGATTAGTCTCACTAGTTTTAGAAGGTGCGCCGCCACTGGCCTCCACTCCATCTCACACGCTTACATCCGAGCATGCACCACTTCAATGTACGGAGTATTGGCGCATACCTATCACGGAACGTTGAATGTTCAACTGTCAATCCAGTGGCCGCTGAGAGAGAGGGGATATGCAGCCACCAACCGCCAGGGAGCACTCTTGCTCCAGTGGCACTCCTTCGGTTCTCGAACGACCACAGCACCAAGTCACACAAGTGACGGCTATTTCTCCACTCTGAAATCATGTTTGTCCCCGAATGAAGGCCGCTGTGCCATCTTGTCGAACTATACACTATCACCATACGAAGCACAGTATCGCTGTTATCGTTTCACCAAAATGGGTTCCTGCATCCTGTCAGGATTAGATGCATACTGTACATGATACATCCCCTTGTGCTTCTCCAACCTGACCGGCATGACCCGGGGCTAGACCTGTCAGTTTCCAATATTCAGTCGTCAATACATGCTTTAGTCGTGTAATCCTCCCTGTGATATGGTACTCGTACATGCATCTCAGATCCCGTTCCGTCGTTTCGGTGATCCTCCATGATCAACCCAACCTTATTTCTTCATGGAAATGGTTAAAACTGCTGTGGTTTCCGCCGCAGCAGGCACAGTCATTTATCTATTTCATTCTCTCTTGTCCACGTCGAATTCTCCTTCCGCTCTTCAACATCCTCAGTCATGGTTCTTTACGTCGCCAGCTATGGCGATGGCGGATACAAAACTGCCGTTGTCGCCATTGTCCTCATTGTCATGCAGATCCTCATGGTGTCGGCGCGGCTCCTCTCCCGAAGACTGCAATATGTTACGCTGGGATCTGACGATTGTGTATTCATCTTGGCAATGGCGAGTAGTTCCGATCAATCAGGAGAGCTATATCTAATATCACCTAGGTCTTCACCTGTGGACTTTGCGTGATGGGCACTGTGTGTACGTACCACCCTCATATACTTGCAGCCAATCCTCGAATCCTTAAGGGCGAAGGCTAATCTTCCTTCTCTAGTGCCAAGAATTGCCGGCGTCGGGCAGCAAATGGAGGCAAAGATGATGCACAATCCATCTGCTGCGAAACAGGTTGGCCGAGTATGTCTCACGTCTCCCACGCGGCGAATCCTTTGTGTAAAATCGACTGCTAACCTATCTCACAGAGCTCAATTGCTTGGATGGTCGTCTATGGCTCCGCAGTAGCCCTAAGCAAATGCGCCATCCTACTTCTCTACACCCGCGTCTTCACCACGCGTAAACGGGGCTTCACCATTGCCGTCTACATCGTCGGAGCCGTAGTCGTCGCAACTGGTCTGGTCAACACCTTCACAGCCATCTTTCAATGTGTACCTATTGCCTACAAATGGAACAAATCGCTCAGTGGAGGGAAGTGTATTGACGAAGTGGCCTTTGAGCGCTACATGTCGATTCCAAACGTGGTCACTGGCGCTGTGATGCTCGTGATGCCGCTGCCGCTTGTGTGGGAGTTGAATGTTACGCTTCGGCAGAAGATTGCGCTTACCCTTACCTTTTTGCATGGTATCATGTAAGGTCTCATCATTGGCCGAATGCGGAAGGACCCAACTAATACAATACAGCGGCTTCATCGCAAGCTGTGTCCGACTAAGCATCCTCTTCCAGACCAACGCAATGACCGACACCGGCGTCACCGCCATAGCCTGGACCATCTGGACCCTCACCGAACCCGCCAACTACGTAATCGCCGCCTGCCTCCCCACTCTCCGCCCCGTCCTCACCCGCATCCTCCCCGAGAAAATGTTCATTCTCAGCAAAAGCCGAGACACCTCCAACAAGCCGTACTCGTCAAGAAGGCTCAAGATTAGCTGGCCAAAAGGTCATTCGGCGCCAAAGTTGACTCTGTTGTCTCGAGATCCGATGAGCCATATGACGGGGCCTTGGGATCCGAAGTTGAATACTTATGATTCGCGGTCACATACCGATATGGATACTAATTCAATGCGATCGGTGGGGTGGGGAAAAGGAGAACGGGGTCGTGTAATGACGGAGGAGGTTTAAATATTGCGTGATAATGCTCCTGTAACGATACTAATGCTCTCTCTTTGTGATCTATATAGCTCTATACCTTAGCCTTGGCATACGCTGGTAAATATATATATATCCATCTACGAGTACGTTTCCGAGGAACGACACCCTCACGTGACACCCCAACCCCCAAGGCAACTTTACGCGCTTCGTCACATCCTCCATCCGAGTAACGCCGCACCCGTACTTTCTAATCCCCACCCCCATCCCACCCCATTCCCGTCCCCATAGCGCTATCATCCCCATCATCTCGCAAATGTGATTGTGATTTGTGATTGTGGGGCGGGGCACCGGCTACTGACCATCATGACATTTCCAACTTGAGAAACCCCACGCGCCACCCCTCAAGAAACCCCCATATGTACAGTACATCCGCCTCCGGAATACCCGCTATGCGCACCCAATAGTACCTTAGCCCGAGGCTGGCGTTTCATAAGGTACCTTGGATTTGCTAAATGCACCTCAAGCTACCTTATGCTGGGCCTCCTTTGGGGTTACGAGCCCGACGCAGCGCGGGCATGAGTATGTACCTAGGTAGGTAAGGTAAGGTAAGGTAAGGTAGGCAATGCAGTAGTGTCCACGTGATTGGATGTGTGTGGTGTTTTGTTTGGGATGGGAGGATGGAGCGTTTGGTGATGCAATTGCTTTGAGCTGGGGACTATGATACGCTATCCAATAGTTCTCACATACATTTCACCAAAAGACATGCTACGTTCCAAGATCATCTACAATTCTGTCGACCCTCCATACCTAACCCAGCACCCAGCACTCACATCTACACCCCCTACCCTCCTCATCATCCGTACACATATCCCCCCCCACACGACTAGACCTCTCTCTTGATTACGATCCAGGCTAGAAATACACTCCGCGAGGCTCACGAAGGCGTCCTCTCGTGCCGGAAGACGTGGAGTAGAAAAGAGGGAAACGGTGGGGGAGAATAGTGTCGTGGTCTGTTCAGCTAGGGAGAAAGAGGCGGGACAGGACGCTGGTACTCCATTATTAATGCTGTTGGGAATGGAAGGTCTACAGCACGTTACAGCTGTGCGATTCATAAGATACAGTGCCCCCCGTCCAGCGTACCACCTCCAACCCCCAACCTGCTTTCTTTTTCCTACTCGCATATCCGTACCACCCGCTCCATCCATCGACCATCGCATTCATCACTTTGTACTCCATACCCGCGGGCTTGCCACCCCATTTCCTTCTCTTTTTCCTCATACCTTTCCCTCCAAAAATCCAAAATCTCAATACGAGTGTCCTCCTCTGTCCTCTGGACCAGTTCTGCAGTATCTACACCAAATATCGTTCCCCCGTCTCCCCTCTCTCTCTCTTACCAAAAAATAGCATTCCGCATCTCTCCAAGAATCAACCTCGCTCGATGTCAAGACACGGGTGCCACAAGTATCAGCCTGAACCCCCCAATTTGTGCAGTATTCTAGCGAAAAAAGAAACGAAAAAAAAAACCAATCTCCAAAACAACCCCATACCAGCCCATTATGCCTACTGCTTCAGACACCCCCCCCCCGTAAAAACCCGAACCGAAAGACGTGCGGATGCCGTTCCCAACCCTTTGTTACGAAAGAAACACGAGAAAAACCAGGACCCAGTGATAGAAAACCCTTTCTATTCCAACCACATCCACAATCCCATTCCTGCAAATCCAAACCCCCCCCCCACATCCTCTTTGAAAATTCCCAGAGGGGCTACCGCAGCTATCCCCCACCCCTGGACTCCACGCGCATAAACCCCGGCTGGGAAAGAAACATTTGCTGGAGCGGAGGGGGACTGGGATTGGGCCAATTGGGGAGCCCGAAGATGGGGAGGTACGGTAGGCGGGAATGGGATTGATGGGAGCGGAGACGGCTGAGGAGGTTGGGGAGGGCGAGGGATGGGGGAGACTGAGGATGGAGATGCTGAAAGGGAATATGGTGGAAGAAGGGAGGGGGGATGGAGGTTCGTATGTTCAGCGGATCTGTAGCGATAGCAGCGAAAGAGGCAGGCATACACTACTTCGCCCCTTTGTGTGCTTGGAAAGGCCGGTTTGCAAGACAAGGAAACGCTGGGTTTTCCACCTGGCAACGTCGATTGGAGGGATGTGGTGGCAGGGTGCAGAGCGAGGTGGAGAATGATTGCGCCTCCTTCTCGACCTAATGGATAGTTAGAATTTCTAGTAATGGATGATATCTAAGGTGGTGTTGATGCAAGTCTTCCCTGCGGAAAAATATATGGTTTTTGTTGAGAAACGGGGAAGAGATACTCATGTCGATATTAGAGGGGGGTAGAAGAGACCTCTTACTACCATGCCTTCCCTTCTCCGCCCCCTATCCCTCCTCACTTTCTAGTCACACCTCCTACCTCCTTGCATTACTAAACGCCTCCAACAAACTCTCCCCCTCCTCGGGCGTAATTAAATTCTCCAGCATCTCCGTTGCGCACTCCACCACATCATCCTCGATCCCCTGCTCATGATAGCCCTCACTAAACGCCAGCCTCGCCAGGATAATCAAATACTTGTGTTGCCCGCCCGAGATCTCCCGCAGCTTGTCCTGTATATTGATTAGCGATGGGTAAGCAGTCACGAGGTAGTACAAGAGGCGCAGGGCGGTATTGACGAGGTTCGATCGGTGCTCGTGACCGTACTGGAAGTCGTAGAGCGAATTGAGTTCCTCGTTGATGAGGAGGACTAAGCGGCCAATGACAACCGGGTCTTTAGCTAGGGCTTCACCGCCATGGTTAGTGTCGCACATAGCTTCCATCAAGCTCAGGACTTGCTGGCGGATCTCGCAAATTTCCATCACATCGTAGGGCTGCTCGCCCTCTGGCGACCGCCGGACGTCGATGAGCCATCGCGATAGGAGGTAGAGGATCCAGGTCTCAGATTTCCCTTGATCGCCATCACCAGGCGGCACCCTCATCGCAAAGCTCGCCTCTAAAATACTTGTCCTTAGCAGGCTTACAGTAATGTGCATTTCCTCAACAGGCTGCAAAATATTCAGTAGCATTCCCGTAAAATCGAAGCGCATGCGGCGCCAGAAGCGGGTGATGTCGTCTGTGCGGTAGAGGTTGTAAGCCATGAGATGGAGGATTTCAAGACATTCTTTCGGGTTGATGTTGTCAGCTTGAATCGATAGGGCGGTTTGTTTAATGCGGGGGATGATGATGATATCGGTAGTATTTTGGACGAGGAGGACAAGGTCGTTTGTTAGGCCTTGGGATGTGTCAGGAGGGCTGATTAGCAGGATAAATTTGACAAGATCGAGAAGGAGGTGGACAGGCGGGTAAAAGGTCTCATGAATGCATTGCTGCCACAATGATATGATGATTAGGGAGAGAGCTGCGGGGAAGTTCTCAATGTCTGTCTTCATGCTGAGTACGAATAACTTATCCAGCAGGAGGGATGACAAAGCTTTCTCTGGATCTGATGGGAACGCGTAGCCTGCCAAAGCCTCAAACGACCGCGGTTCGTCATGTTTAATCCGATGATTCGAAACCTTTTGGGTGAACTGGAACCTTTGATCTCGGAGTTGAGGAGCCGGGGAGGCATCCGGTTCTACGACGGTTATACTTATCTGGCCTTGACCTAGATCATCAGATGAGCTGTCTTTTCTTGGCTGACTGAGCTGAAGTGGCTTGGAAGGACTGCCTTCTGTAGGTCTCTTCCTTTTAGAACCGGCTCTAGGAGTAGCGGATTTTGATCTTAGAGCTAGCTTTGGAGGTGAAGCTACCTGGATTTCATCGTCATCAAATCCATCCCCATAGGGTGCTTTACTCTTCTTAGGTGTCAAGGGTTTTGCTGACACCTCCAGAACCGCAACTTTGCTACCGCCAGCTTTGACGGCCCTTTGAAGGTTCTTCATTTGCTCGGTTTCCCGGGCCAGTTCATTCTCAAGAAATCTTTTCTGAGTTTCGATCTGCTGGCGCTCCGCCCGGGCTTTGTCAACCTCAATCTTCTGCCGTGCTGCCTCTTCCATGTGCGTTTTCTGCAGCGCGGCCAATCTCCCCTCGGACTCTTTTTCCAATTTAGCTTGATTTGCGCGAACGATTGCAATTTCGCCTACTTTGGACGTAGCATTGGCTTTGGCAGATTCAGCAACATGGTGAAGTACTTGGCGTTCGCGAAGTAGCTTTTAAGTATGTCAGTATATCCATACACTGAATATCCGGACAGAGACGCACATCCTGAACTTGAGCCTGTAGGCTTTCCACATCCTCTCCACCCTGAGACAACAGCATCTCACCAGGCTGATGACCTCTGTAGCCACCGTGTTTTACACCTACGTGGTCTTGCATGACAATGTCTCCTTGGGGGTTATGAAGGATATTTTGCTCTTTATATTCTCGTGAGTGTGGTTGGCCACCAAAACGTTGTTGCCGCCATTCTTCCCTCTGAGTGCTGTCACCAGCTACCCTCCCAAGGATAGTATTGCTGCGTGAAACAGGAATAGTAGGTTGTTCTGCGGCATCGTATATTTCACCGTCAAGCATCTCATCATCAAAGTCTCCATAGTCGGAAGAAGGTGGCTCAGGGTTTGCCGGAGCATGGCCCTGTTGAGATTTAAGTCCTCCCCAAGATAAACCTCCAACCCCACTGGTAAGATCCGTCGAAGGTTTTGTCAATGGGCGATGATTAGGCTGGATAGAAGCATGGTTAAGCGGTTGCTGCGTAGATCTAATCGCGTTTTCTTGGAGCTCGTGGAAGGCCGCAGCCGGTAAAGCATCCAGATCATCATCGGAGTAGCCGTCGTCTCCTTGGACTTCGTCCATGGTGTTCAATGTACGCCTTCATAAGCGCAACTGCATTGAGCCCTTTACATAGCGGGAAATATCGCATGAACAACACCATGGGTACTGTGTAGTCCACAGACACAACAGACTAATGTAATTAGACCTTCGGGATTTAAATCAACCGAGACCGCGTGCGCCTGAGTGAGCAAGTTGAGCTCCCAGGTCAAACAATTTTCAATCCAACTTAATGCTCGTCCTGAGCTTGGATCTACATAACATCTACATAACGGCCCCGGAAAGGGATCATATAGTCATACCGTAGATCGGACTCGTTGAAATTTCCGCCTACACGCAGCAAGCCAAGGCTACCGCTTTCTGACGCCTATCTTGTTTGCTGATCTGGCCAGCCCCACCGCGCATTGCAGGAACGGTGAAGGTGCACTCAGACTCTTATTGGAATTGGGTGACTAGAGCTGGGAAGGAAGGGCTCTTGCCAGTTGAAAATAAGATACACCCTTGCGTTGGGACAAGGTTATGGCTCCATCACGGCGCAACGTACAGTTCCAGCACCGGGGAAGCAATCCGACAAGTCCACGGAGACCAAGCATGTCAGAGATAAGTGAAGAGACATCGGAGCATGACAGTCCTACGAGAAATAGAATGAACGGGAATGGGAAGGCTGAAGTAAGCAATGCGGAGGTATACCTCTCTTAAAGTCCACCACCGTCTTAAGGAAGGCTTCCTCGCGTTGCCGGTATCAACTTCTCAAGAGCGTTAGAGCTAATTTTTATGTGTTCGATGGGTACAGAGTGAATCACCTCCTATGTCCGAATACGAGAAAAAGAAGCAGACATTCATAACCCGTACGATATGGACTTTCGTGATGATCTTCGTATTCTTTATTGCCATGTTCTCCGGCCACATCTACATCATAGGCATAGTCACTGCCATTCAGATTGTATCCTTCAAAGAAGTTATTGCGATTGCAAATGTGCCGAGCAAAGCCAAGAATCTTCGATTCACGAGATCTTTAAACTGGTACTTCTTGGGAACAACTATGTACTTCCTCTACGGAGAGAGCGTTATATATTACTTCAAGCACATTGTGCTAGTGGACAAGGTTTTGCTTCCATTCGCAGTGCATCACCGCTTCATTAGCTTCATGCTCTATGTTATCGGTCAGTATCATTGAATATTGAAACTGGAATATGTAATTGACTGTCCCAGGTTTCGTCTTTTTCGTCGCATCTCTCGAAAAAGGGCACTACCGCTTTCAATTCACCCAATTTGCTTGGACCCACATGGCGCTCTACCTAATCGTTGTCCAAGCACATTTCATCATGAACAATATTTTTGAAGGCATGATCTGGTTCTTCCTCCCAGCCTCCCTCGTCATTACCAACGATATCTTCGCCTACATCTGCGGCATTACATTTGGCCGAACTCAACTCATCAAGATATCGCCCAAGAAGACCGTCGAGGGCTTTGTGGGCGCCTGGATTCTGACAATCTTTTTCGGCTTCGCCATGACTAATATTCTTATGCGCTACAAATACTTCATCTGTCCAGTCAATGTAAGAAGATTCTTTGTCCTTTGATTTCCCCCTTAAATTGCTTCAAACTCCTATTCTCTCAAATTTCCCTCTAAACATTCCATATCCACCTAAAAGTTTCTGACTTTCCTCTAGGACCTGGGCGCCAACATTTTCACCGGCCTCTCCTGCACTCCCAACCCTGTATTCATCCCGCACCCTTACACCCTCCCCTCCTCTCTCTCATCCATGCTCCCCGCCTCTATTCCACAAACCTTCCACATCGCCCCCATGCAGTTCCACATCCTTGTCTTCGCCACCTTCGCGTCTCTGATTGCGCCTTTCGGCGGCTTCTTCGCCTCTGGTCTCAAACGCACCTTCAAAGTCAAAGACTTTGGCGAAAGCATTCCTGGTCACGGCGGCATCACAGATCGCATGGATTGCCAATTCATTATGGGCTTTTTCGCCTTTATGTATTATCAGAGTTTTATTGCCGTGTACAAGGCTAGTGTGGGCGGGGTCATGGAGAGTGCGATTCAGGGGCTGAGCGTGGAGGAGATGGGGGAAGTGGTGAAGGGTTTGACGAAGCATTTAGTCAATCAGGGCGTTGTGAGAGAGAAGGTCTTGGAGTGCTTAGTTGGAGAGATGGGGAGGAGGTGAGGAAGTCGTATGTGGTGGGAACAAGTGGTTTCGATAGTTGATGGTTTTGAATTACGTCTAAGCGATCAATCTTAGGATGGGAACGGGTTTGGGTGCTTAGGAGCGCGTTCTTTGCTTCGTTAGTGTAAATACCCCTTTCTTGTTTCCGGATCTGTATCACGGAATGTGGATCGTCCATATATCGATCATTTCTGAGCATCGCTCTTTAAACTATCGGAGCTACAACTTACAGGCATGGTTTCGAACATCGATCTAATCCTCACCTTGTATAGACGAGGTTCCTACGTTATTGCACACCCCACAGTTGTGCTTCGTCGCCCCTTGTTTAGCGTGTCTCCAGAGCAATTGTTGCTACTGTGGTCGGGGAGCATGAGGACATGCCTTGTTTAAAGAAGGGGGCACGGGGGTAATGTTACGAGTGTATCAAGGCTAGTCCTATTGAGGCTTAGCGGCTTGGCACTCCAGTTTTCAGGTCTTGGGCCTGGCGGATGGGACTTGGGACTTGGGAGTCATTGGATATTCGTTTCCAAATCGAGTTTAAAACCTCGATTAAAGATTTTAGAGCGGTTAATCTTAGCTAGTCCCACGTAACAGAATGTCGTTACCACCGGATCCACGAGTGGGAGCCACATCCCAATATGATCGAGAGGAAGTTATCGCTGTCGTGACCGAATTCTATCAATTTCTGGCAAAGCTTCCTTATATTGAACCCGCCAATGTCCTATTTCCTCCTGTGAGCGGCTGGTCGAATATCAATCACCAAAATTTTGCGGGTCTGGGTAAGAGCGAGGAAGTCATCGAGCTACTCAAACATTTACCGTACATCGACATGTCAGGTCATGAGTACTTGATTGCACCCAATACTTATCCGTGTGACTATCGAGGAGAGCCCTTTCAGTCACCAGTGACCACGAAATCCACGGGCTGGTATGTCCCGATTGGATCCGAGTTTCCGCCTTGGGTCGTTCCCTTGACCTACGGTAAGAGAGATGGAACCTACTTAATGTTGGATACTACGGACGGTAAGTTCAGGACGCTTGAGGGATCTCGACGCTGTCATTGGGGACAATGATCAATCAATGCTTAATTCGTGCGTGTTCATAGGCACAGCGACAGATTACAGAATCGTCAGTAGCTCTTATCCGCCAGACTATGAACCCCTCGATCCGCGAAGCTGGCGCGATTCTTGCAATGACCGCACTTGCCGGCTAGCAGACTTCTTAAGCGAATGGACAAAGAATTACCAGAATTTGGAATGGATTGCATTTACAATGAATGGTTGGCCGCATATGATCTTCGATCCCTTTACTCCTGAAGAAATTCAGGAACTTAAGGTACGTTCGTTGCTTTGCTGGTCTAAGGGAAAATTTCTGCGCCCGAGAGCTCCCACTGTAAGGACACCGAAATTTCTGCCTTTGGACGGGCCAGGAAAGTGATTATCCAGCTTTATCACACGTTTCTACGCACATTTTGTCGTATTTCCTAGACATTTAACGTACTTCAAACATTTCTGTGCAGCACGTCGAGGTCGTTCTCACATCGAGCATTTCTGAGTCTAAGAAGCTGATACCTTTGATTGAAATAGGAGTTACGAGAGATACACTACGCACACGGCTGGCCAGATTCCTTGAGACGGGATGAATGTAAGCAGGCAGTTGTGAAGTGGGAAGAATCCCGCCAACAAGGATTTCTCCAGGCTCAGGAGCACGGCATGGATATTGGGAATATCTAGCTAATTCATCAATTGTTGCTACGTGGAAACCATCATGAGAGTCCAGGAAGAAGTGTTCAAAAGCAATGCATTCACAAGAGGGGCATTGGAAAAATTGAGATAAGAAGGCTATTGTCGCTAGAAATGCCCAGAAACCTGTCTTTTCCCGACTCGAACATTCCACAGTTAAAAAGCTCAAAGCACATTCGCCGTACGATCATATCCTATAATGTCTTCGGACCTAGGACTACGATTGAGTAGCTTATCATTCTGTTAACAGGAATGCAACATCGGCAGGCAAGACTAACATGTGTTCAAAACTAACACAACTGACGCCGAGATATTTGAGACGCTTGAGTTATTCCTAGGTAAGGCATTTTTCCATCCGAGTACAACCGAAAGTTGAACAAAGTCTATCTTGTCGCACATAAATTCTTGATAAGTGATTCTCAGTTCGAACACGTCAATCTCAATGCTCATGGAACCCACGTCCGCCGAGGGAACTCAGCAGAAGAAACCTCATGCCCAGGTAGACTAGGAGCGTTCTGCGCGATAAGACCTGCAGCAGTCGCCGTGGCGGCCATGACATCAGAGGGTGTCGTTGCCGTCGCAGTTGCCGGCACATCTATTGGCGTGGATTGTGGAGACGCGAACCTCAACGCTGACTTGATGTTCAAGTCCGCCAATTCTTGCGAGCACTCCTTATCGGTGCATCTGATCAGACCAAAGTCGTGCCTCAACTCCTTGTCGGTGGCCTTGCGAGTGGAGTTGGCGTCGACGACAGAGATCTGATCCGGGTCGAGCCAGTCTAGATCTCGCCTTTTAAAATTCGGTGCTTGCCCATATGCTGCTGTGTATTGCTTGGCATTCGGGTTACGATCGAACCAGCTGTCTTCATTCAGAAGCGCAAAGCCTCGATGGTCGAAGCGGTTGCCGTTGGCGTTAAGTTGCTCTGGCTGGCACTGGTTAAGTTGGAGACCATCGTCACCATCAGGGTTGACCAGGTTCCTGAAACGCATAGAGAACGCTTTCCGCGTATAGACGGCCTTCACTTTTGTCCACACCGTATCAATTCTGCCCGCGCCATGTTCCGTGCTGGTCTCCGCATCAATATCATTCCGCTGTGCTACCTTTGGGCAGTTTTTCCATAATTGTCCTGCGTTACCATTTTCGTCACCGTTGATTAGACGAACATATTGCTGTCGAGGATTACTCGGCCGACCGCCACTGCCTTCCAACTTCAAGTAGCCATTGTTGGCTTCGTGCAGGTGAGCGGGTGGCCACTCATCTCGCTCACAGCCCTTCCCTCCATTGAAGGCAGGGATTTTTGCGATCCATCCCTCCTTGCGTTCTTGGTTGTACACAGCCACGATTGGTCTTCTATCTGCACCCTGCGAACTATAAGGGCAGGTGATGATGCCGTAACCTGGGTTATGGTGTATGACGGAATTATAGTGTAAGCATGCCTGTCCATAAAGAGCATAGTCGCAGAAAATGTCTGTTGGGGGATCTGCATGATCCTCGATGGAAGTTGTCGCCCTCATGGGTTTCTTGCGCCGTCTATCATTACAGTCGCCATCGCCAGCCCGTTTCGCCTTCTTCGGTATTTCGCAGCTATTTTGGCTTGTCTTCGCGGGCGTATGAGATGATTTTGGGGGGCGTGTCGCGGAGGGCTTTTCTGTCGGTTTGTTGAAGTTGAGTGAGTGTTTTTTGCCGAAGACTTTGAATTCGGCCTTGCCTTCCTTTTCGACCCCTTTGACGCAGACGTCAATCAGGGCTGGTGTAGCTGCGATTTCTGCAAGGTCAAGAATTTCTCCTACAAGCCAAATTAGCTTACAGCTCGGTGATGCGTTCGAGGTGCGAGACTTGCCAACAATAGGGATCAGATCTTCAAGTAATTCAAGGGGAGCCAGCAAAGCGGGCACGGCCACTCTGCAAAAAGCTTTTGCAGCAACATCCAGCACGGCGTTTTCTGCCGCGGCTTCTGCAGCCGCCTTGGCCGCATCTTCGGCCTTGCTTTTGAGCCCTCCTTTGGAAGGAATTGGCTTGAAGCCCTTGCAGCAGTAGCTTTGAAGGCCACCGGTACAGCTTTGATCGCCGTTTTTATCGTGGTGGTTCGTATCCGTCACAACCTCGGTCTCACCGTCGGCGCATCCGCTGATGCATGACAGCCCAACGCCCCGATAGCCCCGCCATCGGCAAGTGCCCATGAAAGTGCCATCGTCGCAACATAGGGTATGGTATTTGTTATTCGCACAACGAGAGTTAGTAGACAATTGGCCTGGCTGACCGTTTATCTGAGCCACTGGATTGGTGCCCTTTTTGCATGTGCTGCCGCAGTCAGTTGTGTAGCATGTAACTCCAGCCTGTAAGTTTGCACTCATTTGCTGCGCATCTTGTTGTTGACTCGTAGTTACTCCTGGCGCCCGTGCGAGACTATTACCAGCTTTCTGGTCGACCTGATCCATTGCCCAGACCTTCCTTGGGTGTCAGTCATACGTTCTTAATTCGAGCATAGGAGGAAGGCCCTCACCATAAGACCACCAAGGCAGCGAGAATTGGCAAAATCACGTTTCTGGTGAAAGGTATCGTCATCATCATAAGAAACCCATTGGTTACTGTCCCAAGTGATCCACTTCACAGCTGCTTTTTTGTCCCACTGTGGTGATAGGCTGTTTTTGGCAATGACATCCTGGATCTCCTGATTGTCGAGGATCCCGGATGCGCCAGAACAAGGTCCAGCATTGGCACCACCGTTGAATTGGCAGACACCGTTGGGACTGTTGCACGAAGGGTCCTTCAATGTGAAGCTGCGGCCATACTGTCGCGGCAAAATTAGCTTACGATGCCATCTAGAAGTGGTTCATGACTTGCCCAGCCCTGACCCATGACCACTTTGTCAGGGGTCACACCAGCACGCCAAAGAAGATCAAGCCCAACATCTATTTCAGTGATGTTAGAGTGAGGCGCAACATAAGGGCCTACAAACTTGGAATCGGCATCCCAAATTCCATGCACTGAGCGCTGATATCAGCATGTGCAAAATAAGTGTAGGGCACAAGCCTGGACCCACAATCATAGGCCATGAGATTAAACCAGTCAACAGAGGCTTGGATGCCAGGGAGGTCAAAATGCTGTAGGTACCAATACGACGTCGGCAGCGTCATGGAAATACCATACTTTGACCCAAACGCAGCCCTCAATTCCTTGGCGAGAGCGACATAGTTTTCTCGGTCTCCCGAAGCTCCTCCGCGGTCATCCGCCTGAGGATACTCCCAGTCAAGATCCACACCGTCGAAGGCATATGTATCCATGAATTTCATGAGCTCATTGATGAACTTCTGCCGATTTCCTGCACTGCCAGACATATCGCTGAAGGCTGTCCTCGTTGGGCCGGGATCAGTGAACGACCAGCCACCGACAGAGATCCAGGTCTGCAGACCGCGATTGACGTTCTTCAGCGCCGTGAATCTATTGTAAAGGGATGCGCTTTTTCCATCCATGGGAGCAATCTCGAAGCTGGAAGGATCGAAAAACGCAAAGGCAAAGTTAATGTGTGTGAAGCCATTGAGATTCAAATCTTCCGGCGCCACGTTCTGGCATTTGCGAGTGTTAGACCAGGACTCGTAATAACCGATTGTACGCTTTGATACGCTGCCGCCACCGCCGCATGAAGGACGATTGGGGGGCCCGCAGCCTCCGAAGCCTTGCTGACAGCCTTTTTTGCAGAAGTCGTCTGTCGAGCCACAGAAGCTGGTGAAAACCCATGCTGTGTCAGTGAATGGGGACCGTTTGATATTGCCATTTGAGGACCCTGGGGCAAAAACGAACCCGAATTCAGAGCAGCACACATTCAACGGACACTTTTGATTTCCACCTGCCGCATACTGCCCACACTCGGCCTTGGCATCACAGTTGGATGTGCAATTACCTTTACCACATTCGCTTGGGGAGTAGCCGCATAAGTCATTCGTACCGCAACAGGCTGCGTTTTCGCAGGGCGTCTGTGAGTTGCAGGTGCCTGTGGATAGACCTCGAGGAAGAAGAGAGAATGAATTTAGATTCGGGTTGAGCGGCCAAACGTTGTGTTGCTCTGGTAATGAGGCTTTTACAGCAATAACGCTATAGGCTACGCCAAGGACGATAAATATTGATGTCTGGAATCGCATGATGTTTGCACGTTCTACCTTGGCGAGGCTTGTTGTGATTATATTCTAGGATGGGGCAGGGCATCTCACGCTCAATTTTATGGCTACGTCCGACCGCTGCGCAGAAATATAGGCCCATCTTAGGGAAGATATGCTGATGGTCACACAGCAAATCCTTTCGGAGATTTGAGCCTATGGTGTAGACCTGCAAGCGGCACAAAATTGTAATTTTAGAACAGGGTTTCTACGTGTGACCGCAAAGTCATCGGAGGATGCTATAGGATCTCAGTATGGCTGGAGAAACAAGGTTCGGAATAGATATACGGAATATGTACAGTACCATAGGGGCGAGTGCGGGGTTCGAAAAACGGGGTGCACACAGTGCAGTATACACCGCCTAACAGTTACTGTATTGAACCGTTATCACAATTTGCGCTTTGTGAGTGGTCACCACCCATAATCTTGACCAATTTACGCTTTGGAGACAGTGTCACAAGACTACTGATATAAGCTATAGATATCACTCTTCAGGGAGTGACGAGAGTGAATAATCAGTAGCCCATCACGCATGTTTGCCTATACAACATCTAGTTATTCGGGTGCAGTCATACCCCTTCTGCTACTTGGATTCTTCCACTTGGAAATTTAACGAACTCGATAAATCAACATAATCTGATGTTATTGAAAAAGATTCAAATTCAAATGATTGTGTATTTCGCGTAGATTCAGTTCTAATAGTAATTTGGGATAAATGTTCGTGGATTTGTACCATTTTGCTTTTTGATCCTGTGGTCACCGTCTTTTGTATTACATTTCTTGCGGGGCATTCTTTCACACCCCTGCATATTCCTCCCTTGTACGTTGGGGTTCTCTGCCTACTTGTGGATTCAGCTCGGAAACGCAGATTCACCTCACATATCAGTCTGCTCAGCTCGTGATCGTGCAGGGAGCTGCTGGCTTTGCAGTTTTAAGGCTAGCCAATCGGACAGGATCGATGTCAAGTAAGTAGTTCTTTGCCCCAAAGGATTCTGCCTCATTAATGTGGTGAGACATGTTGCTCGGCGGTAAACAAATATGGCGATGACCTGCTTTCGAAGGAATAATCTATTTTAGGGCGACGTCCGGCTTGTAGGCTGGCAGTTGGATCGATGACATTAAAGCCACTTACGCCGCCCAGAGCTACCTACCTGATCTGCGAAGCCCATACACTGTGTTTTGCGACTCTCTATGTTTGGATTTGCAGGACATGGCACAAAGCTTGCTCACCTTCTCAATATGTCTGGTCTTGCTGCATAATGTGACAGCATTCAATTTGTACCCTCCAGTTGATCCAGACAAGCTTGCGAAGGCTTACAATCTCACCACCGACTGTCTTCAGACGCTGTAAGTGGCATTGATAACATTCCTGGTGGAAAGAGCCGTGGCGGGCTTTCCTGTACCGCGTATGAGTTAAGGCACTGATGATGAGAACTTATAATAGCAATCAGTCCCTACCGGACTGCGACCAAACACTCTTCCAAATGGTTGGCACCGTCGATAATTACTACTGGGAGGATGACAATTTGACTACCCTTTGCAGCGGCAATTGCTCTTATGCCACAACAATGTGGGATCTTGACGTGACCAACGCCTGCGACGGCCAATACATGTCCGCGTACGGTAAACTCATACCCGCTGATTCTATTTCCGGCAGATTTGTAGATGGCATGAACATTGCATGCTTACCGTCTACGTATGTTTAAAGTCCTCTCGTCTCTTCCCCGTGATCTCGTCTTGGGCTGACTTCGCATTTTCGTTGCAGAACCAATGATACATGGTGCCTGATTGAGTCCCAAGATTGGATCGGCTCAGATATAATCCGTCCTGACTGTAGTGTCAATTCCTCGGACCCAGCTTGTTCAGTCAATGCAACGGACATCGACTCTGCTGAACAGAGAATGGCAAACCTGTATAGCGACAATACTGTAAGTGGTGACTATTACAGACGATCTTCGGATTAACTAGGTGACTGACTGGGTTTCTTGATCAGCTGTGCGACGACTGTTTTATTCAGATGCTCTACCTACGACTAACATCCTCATACCTCCCGGACACTGACTATTCAGATTACCTGGTCGATCAATTACAAGATATCTCAGACGTCTGCTTGACAGTTATACCTGATATCACAGTGCGTGCATTACCGACCTACCCAAGCGGACCACGAGCAAGCTCAATTAACTTTGGTACTGCAACCACGACCACGACAGCGACTTCAATCACATCACCGATTTGTACCGGACAGATAATAGGCGTATCTCAAAATCGAGCTCCACAAGTGCATGGAAGATCAGTCGAAGTCCGTCAAGATTCTTCAACCTGTGACACGCTCTCAAGCAAGTACGGCGTGACAACGGGTGATCTGCAGGCAATCATACAGAGTAATGTATGTGCAATTTCTAGCTCCATCTGCCTCCCAGCTGCCTGCAGCTTGCAGCAAGTTCCCACCGGAGCCACCTGGTAAGCTATCAAATCCATCCTAAACCGACGATTTTGGACCGTTTTGTATACTGAAATACGGCTTAGCGACTCCCTCGCAAGCAGCATCTTGCATAATGTCACGACTATTCAATTCCTTAACTGGAACCCCAACCTCATGGGCCTCTGCGACAGTCCTACTTCAGGCCAGTATATCTGCGTGGGGTGAGACTAACACCATCCCAGATTAAAAACCCATTGCTGATGTATCGAATTCTAGCGCTCCCGGCGGCACATACGCCCTAGCGTCACCGCCTCTGGGAACCAATGCTGACGCCGGCAACCAGCAACGTGGCGGCCCAGGTGGTGTCGCCACACCCACCACAACTGTTACGTCTGTTGGTAACTCAGCGTCTGACGGTCCCGGCCCTACAGCAACGCAATCTGGGATCGCAGCGAAGTGCAACAACTATGCGGAAGCCAAGAGTGGAGACAACTGCTACAACTTTGCCCAAGCCCACGGTATCACGCCGGATCAGCTATACGGGCGGAACAGCATCCTTGGGGCGAACGGCGTAAATTGCAACACCCAATTCTGGGCCAAAGAGTACTACTGCATTGGCGTCTCCGCAGATGGCGCTGGCAGTAGTACCAGGGCTAGTTCAGTGACCGCCCCAGGTCCCACTCAGTCCGGCATCGCAAGTAATTGCAACCGATTCTTGCAGGCGCGGAGCGGAGATAGGTGCTCTACATTTGCGCAGAATAGTGGTATCACAACTACACAGTTGTACGCTTGGAATCCAGTCCTAAAAAATGATGGTAGTGATTGTAGTACTCAGTTTTGGGCTGGAGAGTGGTATTGTGTTGGCGCAAGTACCTAACTAGTTCTATCTGTTTCCTTTCCGAAATATAAAAGCTTATATTATACTACACAGTATTATTAGTAATATATTAATACTATTAATTAGTATATATATATAAGGTTGCACGTAGTAACGTGAATAGTAAGCAGCGTGGAAGTAGGAAGCGCGGTGGTAGAGCTGGGTTCTAGTACTATTCTACAGCCTGAGGTGACAGAAACTAATCGCTGCCTCCTGAATATGGGGCCGCCTCTCTACTATATACAATTCCCGTCATCGGGCCTGCTTTCCATATGTTGGAATACGAGGTCATATGGGGCATATTGGTATTTTGGTTGTTGCTGTTAGGAGGCTATCTAGGAGGTGGAAGGTGAAAACTCTACTGGCGGGCCCCAGCCCTACCAGCCCTATGAAGGCGGAGATTACCATCTCCCCTATTTCCAACACCATAAACTCAAGGAACGGAGGGAAAAGATCAACTGATAATACCATAACTCGACATGTAGAAATCAAGCTGGAGGATGACGGGGAATGAGAGGTGTAAATATTCACCATCTAGACAACGGTGACGGTCGCAGTCTCAAAGGGTCAGCCTTATCCCATAGACTCTCCCTCCGCCACACAAGGCCAAGATGTCTGTACGCATCCTCTTTGTCGCCTGTTGGCTTTATTACAAAATACCAAATGAATTCCGTAGCTCGAGTCATCATTATGTACAGTAGACATTTCCGCAAACTGCGGCTCTTTCTCGTCGCGGATATAGTAGCCAACCCTTCCAAGCCCTCTGGTATATCTGAACACTCTTGAAATATACACCAGCAAAGCTCTTGTGAGTTGTAATTCAAGATCCGTGCCAGAAAGACACGCTCTTGAATTTATCGGTTACTAGAGTCTTGAGGGCCACGCTCATCTGCCTTCTAAGCAAACAATGCACTGTCCCCTGTGCCCTGCTTGAGACGCACATATACGCCCCCTGATCTCCAGCCAAAGACATCCTCAGGTACCTATAACTTATAAGGTCAACTGTAGAAGCCTTTTCTTTCAGCAAAGCATCTAATTATGCTATCCGTGACACCCAATGCTGCGATTCTTAACAGAGAATTTCGGTAAACGTCGCGCATTTTGGCACCTTCAGCCTCCCACAGCTGCGGAATCCTGGAGTATAAACCAGGAGTCAATCCAAGAATAACCAAAACTGAGTTTCCACGCGATAATTATTGCGTTACAAAATATTCTTGACACATCCGCAAGTGGAATGCCTGCTTACCTGGATGCTATTTGTCCGTTATCGTAGTGAGCATCTTTGAACTACCCCAGCGGTGGCTCTAGGTCAAAAAGGCATTTTTTTGGCCATCACGCTCTGGGTCATACATCTGAAGGTATGAGTCAATGTGATCCCTCCTCTCCACCAACAGCAAGCACCCGAGTCGGAAGAGAATTTGGTAATCTATTAGATCGCGTGCACTTTTGATGATTTGAGAGACAGTTTTCCACAGCCATCGATAGGCCCGCTGAAAGGCAGCTACAGATCCCGTATCTAAATGGTCTAGCTTGACACATTCGTCCAAAGTGGAGGTAATATCGTCTACCCGAATCGGCATGATACGACATGAGGGCTACTCAGAGACCAGGCATTGCGGTGAATAGTAGAGATCATTAATAACATGATATTCTCATCGATGTTGATATCCGTCCAGGCCTGATCATCAATTTCGAGTAAGTAGTCACGAAGTATCCATATCTGACCTTCTGGCAGAGGGTAGTGATATTCTCCAAACCAAGCCCAGCCGTTGCTCTCCCATTTCCAGCGCTCGCAATCTCAGAATGCAGAGGCCACCCGTTAGCCGCTGATGCTTTCAAGGATGTGACACTTGGCTGCTGAGCAAACCTCCCTTGCTTTTCAAAGTGTTTGACCAGTTCATTATCCTCTAGGAGGCGGTTCAACATCATTGAGAAAACTATGTAGAGGTGACACAGGTCACCAAGTTGAAGGAAATTGGATTTCGCCTCCACTAGGTCTATAGTACCGTATGCGCCCGGTGAACACGGCCGGGGAAGTGCGACGTTGATAACGGTGAAAGAGATATCTCTTCCATCACCTATGTTGATCGTGATGTCTTCGGTTGAGTATACTGGGCTTCACCCATCGTTAAGACTTCTCTGTGGGTCCCCGAATGGAAGTATGAGTTGAAAATTAAAAAAGGCAATAGCGGTCAACTCAGCCTCACGCAGGCAGCTTCAATCTTGGGTAACAGATGGTTGGGCCGGAAGTGTTCGAATCATGACTAAGAATACGCACTACAACGGCGCAGAGCAAACGAAGGAAGATGCGCTGCATCAATACTAGTTGACTTGAGAACCTTATAGAAGCAGAGACCAGCACAGATCGCATGTAGACAAAAGAGATGAGGGCAGGATGAGGAGCAAGAACCTAATGCAGGAACCTCGCAGCTAGGTTTCATCCAAGCTTGCCCTGGTCGTCAGACAGTCTTCGAGAGAGCGTTACAGTAGGACCATTGGAATTGAAGGACTTAACAAGATTAGTGAAACCTTGATGACGCTCTCTGCAATATTCATCAATTCCAAACGCCGGTGAAGATGAGAACAAGGTGATTAGAGTAATGAGGTTGCTCATGTATCTATTTGTAGTGCTTAAACGCGCGTCTAATTAATTACATCAAATCAAGTCCAATATCCAATCCAGCTCAATCTCCCCACTCTATCCACTTCTGCCCCCGTCTTTCACCAGTCGCTATCATGGTAAGCCCTCATCCTTCCCACAAGCTTCGTTCCCAGCTGAAGAAAAAATCCTAGCTCCCCCTCGGCCTCCTAACCGCCGCGCAAGGCCACCCCATGCTCGTGGAGCTCAAAAACGGCGAAACTCTGAATGGCCATCTAATAAGCTGCGACACCTGGATGAACCTAACTCTCAAAGAGGTCGTTCAGACATCTCCCGATGGCGACAAATTTTTCCGACTTCCTGAGGTTTATGTACGGGGAAATAACGTATGTCTCTAACCCCCCGCCAAACATCTTCTAGCAGCAGGGGAATACTCATCGGTGCACGCCGCTGATATTCGATGGGCAACAGATTAAATACCTGAGAGTACCGGATGAGATCATTGATCTGGTAAAGGACCAGCAGAGTCAGCCAAGTGGTAGTGGGAGGGGGAGGGGAGGAGCACCGAGAGGGGAGCATGGTGGTAGGGGCAGGGGTGAGAGAGGCAGGGGCGGTGGAGGGAGAGCAAGAGGGAGAGGGAGGGGATAAGAAGGAGAAGTGATAAGTAAGGCTTGGATATGATACCACGGAACGAACCAAGAAGTGTGAGCTTTGATACCCCGTGGAAAGAGGCATTTGGGAGGGTTATTTGCAAGAGAGGGCTGCGCTACACTGCGTCGGCTGAGATTCAGGTCACAAGTGCAGATAGCCGACCGCAAGATGGATCCAAGCGTCATGCGACTGTTAGAGATCTCAAGGCATCCATGTATTGCATGAAGCACATGGGACCGATATCTTGGGTTTTAGAGTCTTCGGACGGGCCTCCGCTTGCTTTGAGACGTGTCGTATCGAGAGCGAGACTGATACTCATCTTAGACTTGACAAGCACAAAATGCGGTACTACTTGGGAGCCAAACGTTCTTCTCCTTCGTGCATACTGATGTTCCTTTTCGAAAGGTGTCGCAGAAGCGGGGTCCATCCTGATTCTATGGAAATGACAACAACTGCAATGCTGGAAGTCTACAAGAGACCTACGGAAGAGAAAACTGAAGTGGATGAAGGAGGCCGCCACAACTACCTTCCCATTCCCGGAATGACACAATCATGAATATCTTACGTCCAGTGGGTGAAGCGTCTAAGTACCTATTATGTCCATGAGCACGGACAACATTATCAGGAATCCCCTATTCATAATGCTAAGGAGTATCTGAGGGATAAGAGCGCCTTCGGCGCAACCTTACGCAAGATCCCATGTATCACAAAGCAGCATTTCACAATCCGAAACGTTAACGTTGATTTTGTGAGATCTTTGCTGCTATTTGTCACTGACATAGATCCCTCTATACGTCTAGGAGGCAAGAACCTATGTAGAATTCGGTCCACACATCTGGGAGTGTAACGAGTGCAGGTATTATCAACGCCCTCAGATGCGACACCAGATTAGGCAGTATTGTTAGCATGGGTCAGTGTCTCCCATCCTACAAAGAGAATGTCCGTTCCTGCAGGCTGCTGTTGGAGGGTCAGTTTTTCGGTGTTCGGCATACTGTATCCAAGCCTTGTGTGCATCGCGTTGAAACCGACTTCGGTGACTATTGCATGGCATCAGATATTTACAGGTCAGGGAGGAGGGAGAGCCAATAACATGTACTCACTGGGACCAAGGCCCTTTTTGATCACACCATTGCATAGCCAGGATGGTACTGCAGCCCCGAGCGCATAGAGGGAATGAAACCCAAGCGCATACCACAGTCGAGTTCCAGTATCTCCGGTGTAGAGATCAGTGCCCTGGATGCGAGCCGTTTCGGCTACATGGGAGATGGAGGAAATGCCATAGCCTGTATGGGTGAAGTCTCGGCAGGTCTCTTGAGATAGACCATCTACGAAGGTGCTTTGCCCTTGCCAGTATTTGATGATCTGAGCTTCCGTTGTAAGTCCGCTTCCAGGGGCGGCTTTTGGATACGGCCCGTCCTGCGTAAGATACACATATGCAGGAACACGACCCAGGTACTTTGCCATGGCATTATCGTAGCTGTCGCCGTCGTTGAGAAACACCGCTATACCAATTGCAGCTTCCATCATGACTTCCCTAGAGAATCAGAAGAACGAATGAGGGACTCAGAATGCATGCCACTAACCGAGCTCCCAATTGCCGTTACTGTTAGACCCAACTATAACTTCGGGAAGATATACATTGCGAAGCATGTTCTCGAAAGTGGCAATATCGCTCGCAGCCCAGCCGGCATTGCTGTAGCGAATGATCTCAGCAGCTCGAGCCCATGACGCTCCGGACCAGCCAGTCTGCAACGGCGCATTGCTATTGTTATGACCCTGGATGGTCTGAGCCCAGGCGTTCATATAGGAGATGGCCTTTTGCGCATATTTCGTACTGTCAGAAATGTACCAGGCTAGAGACATGGCGTAAGCAGCAAGAGCATCCTGTCTCTCCGACGTACAACCGATGTTTGGCGTGCTCGTCGGCCCACACTGAACTATGGTAGTAGGACTGGGCGTACGGCTAAGAGATGCCAGGGGATCTGCAAGCATAGCACTGTAGGCATTGCTCCATGGTTGTGCGCCTTGAGCCACCTTATACTTGATCAAGTTGAGTTGAGCTGTATCAAGAAGAACACCAGGGTGTGCAAAGTGTTCTGGAGCTCGGGGCTGATGAGTCTTAGAGTTTTCGACTGGGAATGAGGAGACTAGTTGCAGCGCTGCGAGAATGAGGATAGTGGGTTGGAAAATCATGTTGAAGCACCCGGTCCGTACACAGAGTCTCGGTAAGGGCCTTTGCAGGTCCTTTATATGCGGACTTTAACACCCATGAAGATAAGAGACAGAAACGGATGAAATTCAGGAACCAATCCCATTGCTGAGTACAGTAAGCTGACTGCATTTGAAGAGACATTAGTTGCCTGCTTTATAAATAGGTAAAGCCACGCCGATCATTTCGAGAGATATTCGATGAAATCCACTTCTAATTGGGGGCGGATGAGGGGACGCGGCAAATCGATATCTTAAGAGCCGATGCATAACCGCGATAAGAGCGCTTCTTAGGCGAGATTTACGAGGGAGCGAAAGTCGAGGTTAATGTCCTCCGCAATCAATGCCACGTGTGCTAACGACAATTGACGCATTATGGCATTGTCTATGCCCGTCGTTCAGTCCAGTGTGGCTTACAAGACCCTATCTCTGTTCGAAACCGGTGAAGCAGGCTTTTCGACGATGTTTAAAAGCTTCGCAACAGCGGAATTACGCTCTGGCATGTATACCAAAAGGAGGGCGCCCTCAAATGCCACCGCGGGCATACGTGCATCGTACATCAAAGAAGCAATCCTTTGTCAGCGCTTCAGGCGATCCACATGAGCTATCAGGTGGAGGCCAGCTTCAGGATCTTCCAACCGAAGCTGCTTATGAGGAGCTACGGCGCGCAGGTAACACGGGGAACTATTTACGGGTGCAGGCACTTGCGAAGATACTTGTCAGAGACCGGGGCGAGAAGCCGAATCCTAGGTTGTACTTGGCATTACTCCTTGCGAACACAAACCCGCAGCATGGCTCTCCGGCCGAGGTTAAGGGACTACTGCAGGAGATGAGAGACGAGGGCTTCACACCAGACTCGTCTGCCTATCATGCTGCGCTGAAGGTGGGTTAATTTGGAAAGAAAGGTGACTTGTCAGCTTATGGTCTTTTTTTAGGTTCTTGCTATCCACCCTGATTACATACTGCGGAAAGACATCCTCGATGAGCTACGCCAAAGATGGTTTTCAATATCGAATGAAGGCTGGCACAATGTCATAGTGGGAATGCTTAGAGATCGTCAAGTGGAGCTAGCTTTGGAGGCCCTCGAACAACTGCAATTGGATGGCGCAAAAATAAATCCCTGGCTGTATGACATGGTTACATACATTATGTGTGATGCAGAAGAATTTGACGAAGTCCTCCGACTAATCAAGTATCGCATCCACAACGGCGAGCTTCAAATCTCCCCAACCCTTTGGTTCTACTTGCTTGACACCGCCAGCCGCACCCTCCACTACCCTGCCACCCTCTACACCTGGCGCAAACGCGTCGAAACCGGCTACCTCAATCCGCCGTCCGGCATTTGCCTCAACATCTTGAACACCGCCTCTCGTCACGGTGACTTTCACTTAGGAACCGATGTCTTCCGAGTCCTTGGCAACCGTACCCATACCCCCGCACTTCATCACTACGAAGCCCTCCTCGAATCATACCTTTCGGCCGGCGACCTCAGAACGGCTCTCACACTCCTTACCCTTATGACCGCCGCCAGTGTTCCCCCCACCGAAGCCTCCACCCGCCCTATCTACACCCACCTAAAGGAGTCCTCTTCTCTCCCCGCAACCGCCCTCTCGATCCTCCACGACCTGCGTTACGCAGACCGCGAAATCCCCACTGTAGCCGTGAACGTCATCATGGAAGCCTCGATCTACCACCAAGACCTCGAATCCGCCATCGAAACCTACAAAACCCTGCACACGCTCTGTCCCAGCGGTCCCGACACCACCACCTTCAACGTCCTCTTCCGCGGCTGCAAATACTATCACCGCAAAGACCTAGCCATGTTCCTCGCCTCTGAAATGGTCGCCCTAAAGGTCCCACCCAACGCCCTTACATACGATCGCCTTATCCTCGTCTGCCTCGACACTGCCGAGGAACAGGAAGAAGGCTTTGAGGATGCGTGGAGGTATTTCCGAGAGATGAAGGGGATGGGATGGTGGCCGAGGCATGGGACTGTGGTTGCGTTGGCGAGGAAGAGTAGTGAAAGGGAGGATGAGAGGGTTTGGGAGTTGGTGGGGGAGGGGGAAGAGGAGGGCATGGAGAGGGTGAGGATGGAGGGGTTGGTAAGGGAG